>Ga0131853_10010602_pt1 | contig 16856 bp, 12 predicted proteins | sample TergutLab28metaG_FD_92764 | JGI IMG/M metagenome (GOLD analysis project Ga0131853, IMG submission 92764) | Labiotermes labralis P1 segment gut microbial communities from Petit-Saut dam, French Guiana - Lab288 P1 (version 2) (version 2) | ecosystem: Host-associated > Arthropoda: Insects >...
CCCCTTTATCCCTAATCGCGACCCGCCAGAGAATGAAGCCGCCCGCGAAACATGATGACAGGGTTCCACATGGAAAGGGGGGGGGGGGGGGGCTCGGTTGTGGTGGGGACTTGTTGTATTATACCGTGTAACATCCCAGTCGGACATCAAGTGACGTTCAAAAATGTTTCACTCTGCAGGTAGCAGATGTTAATGAGCACAGCATTTTATGCCATTAAGTAGTTTTGTCTACGTTTCACTTTTATTTTAATCTACTAATATAGGTTGTCGTTACACGAAATACCTACGGGCTGGACGGTCCGGGTTGCGATTTCAGGTGAGAGCCAGATGTTCCGGACCAATCTAGACCGGCCGTGGGGTCCACCCAGCCTCCTATACAATGGGTACCGGGTCTCTTTCGCCGGGAGTCAAGTACGGTTAGATCTATCCCTCTGCCTGTCACTGTGCCTGCTTGGCATGTAACAGGGCAGCTTTACTTTTTTTTATACAGACCGGATCGGTTTAAGTCCATCATTGTCTGAGTAGTGACACGGCGCCTCATCCTTCGAGAATCCCCACAAAAGCTGGTACTATTTCAGATTTTCCTTAACTTTTATGTACGCTTTGTGCTATATTTGCATGTTCATTTCAGAACTAAGGATAGGTAGGGCCCGCATATGTGTTTTTGCGTTGGGGCCAGGTACGTGTTGGGCCAGCCCATCACATACTGTAGGACACGCAGTTCAATTTGTACTTCATCTAAAGAGACAGTTTGTAGATGACACAACGCACCGAAAATCCAGTATGACGGCTCGCAGGCATGTTTCGTATTTGACACATCCCGTTTTCATATCTTGTCCTGAAGAGTCACCCTCACTCACGTTCGTCGTAGTTTTCGTCAGTCCCTCCAGGCATACTCATGATAAGACCTAAAATTAGACTACGAAAGTTCCTTCCATGTCGTGTTCAATTTATTATTCAACCACTGCCATATCATTCGACGCACTATAGTTTAACACAGGCCTAAGGCACAGTTAAACTTGATATGGGTAGGTTTCGACCTTTTTATAGGCCACGAAGGCCCTTAGGGTGAGTAGAGGTATAGCTCTACTCTTTCTAGGACTTCAGCACTAGATGGGGTGGGGGTTCAGCCCCACGCCCCGGCCGCATCTACCCCCGGGAAAGACCCGGTACCCATTGTACAGGAGACTGGGTGGGCCCCAGGGGCGTTCTGGACAGGTGCGGAAAATCTCGCTTCCACCGGGATTCGATACCCGGACCGTCCAGCCCGTAGCCAGTCGCTATACCGACTACGCTACCCGGCCCACGTTAAACTTGATAAATAGGGTACAAATACAAGTACGAGTAAATACGAGTATACTTACACTCGCGAGATTTGAGGTTGTCACAGCGTTGCTCTTGAGAATTCAGATCTTCTGCAATATGATGTGACGTTTGGTGAATGTCTCCCGACGTTTCGGAGCAGTGTCGGGGAACATTCGCCAAACGACACGCCGTCATGTCTCATAAGACCTGAATCCACACTTGAACTCGGCTTACAACTTTCCTATAGGTCCCTCTTGCCAAATTTCACGGAAATCTGTCGATGAGTTTTTGAGATGGCCATGCAGGCATGCAAGACCCTCGCGTTACACGTAAAGGTAAAAAGTAAAGCCGTCCGTCTGCGGAGTACAGGTGTATCTCTGCTCACTCTTAACCTCGACTCTAGATTATGTGAGTGGTCAGCTTTACGCCCCGGCCGCTTTGCCTCTAGGGGAAGAGCTTCTGGTGCTTACACAAGGTTCGTTGGGCCCCAGAGTCTGGCTGGACGCTTGTTAAAAAAAGGGGAAAGTCTGTTTCCCCTGCAAGCAATAGAACTTCGGACTATGCAGCCCCTAGCCTATATCATGGGTGCACAAATTTTTCATAAAACTAGAAGCCACCTCAGGATTCTAGTCGTCAGAAAGGTGACATGCAGCTAGGTCTATCCTGAGAACCCACAAATATAAAGCGCCATCGTAGAAAATTTAGACGCCCAGGCGACCTGGCGACAGACATTTGTGCACCTTTGGCCAAGTCTGTCTAGTGATTACCCTACCCACGCTTCCGTTCATTATACGTTTTACGTATCTAGGGACTTTCAAGGAACAATTACACATATTCGTCAGGCTACAGTGAGCAGTCGCTTTGTGTGTTCAAATTACATTATTTCTCCCGTTATGATCACGGTGAGCCCGATGAATTGAGCATGGAGTACGCGAAATAAACAATTCGAGTGAGGTCTGGCTTTTGTCAAGACGGTGTGTAGAAGTCATAATGGAGCTTTAATGAGATTACTGACGTCAATATGCCGCCACAGCACCACTGTGGTTGCCAACTGAACACCGCTCTATACCACACTTTAAGAGAAAAAGCTGACAGTATTGGGTGACTGTCGTGTGCCTTGAATGTAGCGTTTATTTTGTGTTCCTTCATGGAAAGGACAAGAAATGGGCTCTTGAGATCGCCATGGTGTTTACGTGCTTGAGTGTGCCAGTGTCGCCCCATTTCAACTTTTGAACCAGCTGGCTTATTTTTACGAAGCTTGGTATGAACATCGTGCCATTGGTGGACACTGCAACCCCATATTTTTCATTTCCTTACATAGTAGCAGCATGGCGAACACGCGAATTTGTGAGGTTAGAGCGACACTGTCGCCTCATGCTTTTGGCCTTGAAATGATGTATGGCAATAGACCTTGAACGAATATGAAACCTTTGTCAATATTTTTGTACACTGTAAAATAACAATATGGCGGCCATGCGAACTTTTCCTCTAGGTTTCAGCTCGATTACAGCTAAGGAACCAGGCACGTGGCATTTGTTGCGGAGATGCATCATACTAGACATTATACAGTAGGCCTACCTACACATCATACAGTAGGCCTACCTACACATCATACAGTAGGCCTACCTACACATAATACAAGTACCTACACATAACACAGTAGGCCTACCTACCTACACATCATACAGTAGGCCTACCTACACATAATACAAGTACCTACACATAACACAGTAGGCCTACCTACCTACACGTCTTACAGTAGGCCTACCTACACTTCATACAAGTACCTACACATAACACAGTAGGCCTACCTACCTACACATCATACAGTAGGCCTACCTACACTTCATACAAGTACCTACACATAACACAGTAGGCCTACCTAACTACACATCACACAGTAGGCCTACCTACACTTCATACAAGTACCTACACATAACACAGTAGGCCTACCTACCTACACATCACACAGTAGGCCTACCTACACTTCATACAAGTACCTACACATCACACAGTAGGCCTACCTACACATCATGCAGGCCCTTCTAATATCATTTGTAAATAAATAGTTACGAAAACGATGACGATCCAAAACTGCTGATTTCATTTCCGACAAATTTAACGAACAGCACGTGACAGACTGTACTAGTGACGCGTTCTGCACAAAATAAAATAATATAAAATAAGGCAACAATAATAACATTAATATTTTCGCAGGGTAAGAAATCCGTGCAGTAGCAACGTATCCAGTCAGGTCTGCTCGAAACGTCTTGTATTATGTTCAGAACGTTACACTGATCACACAAAATTATATCTGTACATAACAGGGAAAGTGTAATAAGGCGATTGAGAAACCAGCATAGAGGGGAGCTCCATATTTTGTATTCTCCACCGCACGCTCTTAGAATGATGAGATGGACTGGACAGGCAGCCGCTTATAATTGTAATCGGAAACCCTGAAGGGCATGTTCCACTTACATAAATACTGTGTGACTATATGGAAAGAATCTGGAAGAAAGTTGGTATTGAGAGCTTTTAAATTGATTGCCGGGTGAATATCACTTCGATTTCAAACGGTTCCATGCAGGCACAACCCCTTCGGCACTTGACATAAGGCTCAAGTGGAAGCTTAACAATTTTCGAAAACTGATTCCTCGTGGAAAAAGATAAAACATAGCCCATAAAATGCAGCTCGCATTAAGACGTACAACTTTTATTTGAATGTTGTTTCGATGTGAATATTTAATTAAGTAATACCAAAATGAAGTTTTAACTTGTGTGTTTTTGTTCGATCAGCCTCGCAGCAATAGATCCGAACCCTGAAGTAACAGTTATTTGGATCCTAGAGAGAACAGGATGAGGAGGCTGCAGCAAATTGCATACTTGGAACGTTTATTCTTACAATAAAAGCCAACGAGATGCAATATTTCTCAAGTTTATTTTGATAAAGAACTCTACATTGTTGACTGTCTGCTAGCGAGGTCAGGACATCCTGACCTCGCTAGCAGATAGTCAACAGAACTAGCATGACAAATACCTATTACTGTGTATACAGTGTTGCGACTACTGATGATGGACAGTAGATCTGTCCGAAACATGTAGAGTTCTTTATCAAAACAAACTTGAGAAACAGTGCATATTGCTGGCTTTTATTGTAGAAATATATCAAGATGCACGGTCCTCTGAATGTCAAATTAGGAAGTTTAAGAACTGTACTCCTCAGCAAGCGTTAATGGGGTGCTCCAGTGAAGAAGGGCGGGGCAGGTTACGTGCGTATGACGGACAATAAATGCACGCAGTGTTTTGTTTGGAAGATGTGAAGGAAAGAGACATACTTCTAGACTTATACAATATAAATCAACGAATGCACATTTTCTAAATTAATATTTTAATGTTTAATATTTGATGTCTTCTACATGTTTCGAACCCGAGGGTTCATCTTCAGGAAGACGATTGTGTATGCAGTTATGGTATGCTACGTTTTACATGCATCGGTATAAGTAGTATGGTAGATAGAAGAGTGTGTTCGAAACATGTAGCAGACATCAAAATTAAAAATTAAAATATTACTTTAGAAAATGCGCATTTCGGTGGTTTATGCTGTATAATTATATTACAACGGACGGTGCAAAAACATAAAATACTTCAAGGCGTACGCGTGAGAGGTAATATTAAAATGAACAGTCAATAAGCAGGAGGAGACAGTGTGGACTGGAATCACCTGGCTCGGGATATGGACCAGAGACGTGGTCTTTTGAATACAATAAGGAATCTTCGGACTTCAAACAACGCCAGGAATTCCTTGACTACAAGCTTTTTACGAGGGACTGCAATACATGAACAGACAGACCAATGAGGTATGCAGAAGAGCAGAGAACACATTTTGGAAACAGGTGCAGCTCTGTGCACTGAACGACACGTGTCTCGAAATATTTTCACTAACAGTCCACTCGTGATGGGGCTGTGCCCGCAGTCGCTACGCAGATCTGCGCTACGTTCTCAGCAGTAATGAAGGCAAATATGGACTACGTGTTCGGCAGTCAGACGTCACCAATTCCACAAGCGTTCCACCCACATGACGTAACTTTTCAAAGTACAGAATCCCTTAAGAGGCATTACTACGCAATTTGTATTCTGAATGGACACGCATCAGACAAGATACGAAGAGTAATATAGCCCATTGTACGGATCGTACAGGAACAAGGCGTGAGGTGGATTCAGCTGGCCCAGAATAAGATACAGTAGAATGAACGTTGGGTTGCGCAATTGCTGAGAAATTTCTTGATCAGATTACTGAATGTCACCGTATCACCTGTAACTAAGTTAACAGCAACACGTTATTAAGGCTTATTAAACCCGTATTTCTGAATATTATGTTGATCAGGGGGCACAATATCGCCGTCCAGGGACAGCTCCTCCATAAGGGTTGCATCCCCTGTCGTCACTGCATATGTGTACTGGCATCAACGCTCACCCTGCGAAAAGCCTAGACAATTCTGAAGACGCTTGACTCACGAGCTGCAGTTGTTCCTTCTTTCACTTCAGACAGGTGATGTTAGAATCTATGGCTGTGTATCCTTACGTTTATCATTCACAGCACCTAGTAATTGTAGCGACTTTCTGGGTGTGTAACTTGTCCTCACGCTAAGGGAAAAACATAGCGCAGAATTGCGCTGTTTACGAAGAGGGCGATTTGGAAACTACATATACCTGAGAGCTGATGAAGTTGCCCTTGTGCACGACATGAAGGCATGTGGGAGGAGTAACTACATGAATTCTTAAACGTCCGCAACAGATAGAGGCGAGTGATCACCTTCACGCCCCGGCCGCTTTACCCCCAAGGGAGTGTGTGGTCTCCCGGAACCGGTGTGGATATTTTAGAGAAGACACCTCGTTCGTCCAGTCCATTAGTCTGGTCACCGTATGGACTACGTTACCCCAGGTCCATATACACATATACGAGCGCCTAAGGGCAGGAAGTAGTAGGAGGATAAAGAATATACGCAATGAAGAACATAACTTGCACTCTTCGCTCAGTATTGCAGAGCTAACTAAACTGAAGGGAATGACAACAATACTTCATGTCATTTTCTTCCAATAGTTCATATCTTCCCAATATAATAGGATCTATCTGCTTTGCACGAAGTCCTGAAAGCACGTTGCGTCGGAGCTATATTCTATTTCGTATTCTGCAGGAAATGGTTCCGAATGTCAGCCCGCAGACAGAATATCCTGACAGGATTTCCGCGGTTGACAACAGGTCATTCAGGCAAACGCCGGTATAGTGCCGCAGATTAGGCCCACGGCCGCTATATTCCACATCCTTTCGAAATAATGAATCATCCCACCATTCGACACTATACAGTCCCGACTATTGACAGCGTCGTTAAATAAGACCCATAACTATGTATGACGCAATACAAGTTGAACTTGTCCGCTTTTGTTAACAATGTCACAACAGATGGTGATACACAGCGTTACGCATAAGACTCATTGACATTTATTGATGTGGTCGTTGTTACAACCAAATGCGAGGAAAACTGTAATGTAACCCTGCTGAGAGCCTAACGGAGCAGCAGATTTGTGTACGCAGCAGCGCCCAGACTGTATCACGGACCGACGTTCAGAGCATGGGCAGCTATATCCCATTTACCAAAATGCTTTCATATAGTGGTGCTTGTTTCAAGTAATGCGTCACGATTAGTTTGCACTTGTGTGAAACCGTAATGCAAGGGACGTTACATTTACTTTCATTTGTTACGTAAGTGCGATAGGCCGTGGAGGAAACTGCAATGCGCACAGGGTCAATAAGCTATTAAATATGACTAATGTTAGTTGTGACCCAGTGGCCGCGCGGTTTAAGGCGTGGGTCTGTGGCCGCTCACTTGCTGGCATGGCGGGTTCGAATCACGCCGGGGACATGGATGTCTCTTGTGAGTGGTGTGTGTTGTCAGGTAGAGGTGTGTGCGTCGGGCTGATCATTCGTCCAGAGGAGTCCTGCCGACTGTGATGTGTCTGAGTGTGATCGTGAAGCCTCGATAATGAGGAAACCTTGGCCCACTCGGGGCTGTCGAGCCATAAAAAAATTGAGGAAAATTTTGTTGAAAGTTATTTTTACGTCATATGGACGACTGCTGAAGTGTACTTTGGCTTGTGTGAGAGAATATGTCAGGTGTCCTGCACAAGATGGAATTAGTGAAATTACACATTTACTAACACAGAAAAAAAACTTGAATTATCATTTTCAATGTAGAATGTCTGTGTCGGCAATAAATAACCATGGAGGCCAATGAAGCATGTGAACGTACAAAGAGCGGGCATGAAAAATGACCAACGTTCAGAGGACAAAAGTGACACACGAAAAAACAGTGTGTACAGTCGTGCTGAGAAATCTGATCACGGATTTCCTTTTGGCACTCATCACATCCTACTTCCATACACGCCTGTATATTTCAAAGAAACTGAAATTGTACGGTGAAAGAAACCACTGCTTCTCATCCTCTGACTCACGGAGCGGTAAAATAGCTGATGGTTTTCCGCGGGCCCTCTCTGCCCGACACTGTACAGTATAATCACCTGACGTGTGTAATACAATACAAAATTTGGGGTCTTTGAGTGGTATTAAAATGGAAGACACGGTATAATCACCCGTATCGAATATTCGAAGTGAAAAATTGTACATGAGGTCGGCCACACGAAACAACCTAGGTCTCAGCATAGAACTGAACTCCAAGTATCTGGGACTTGCAGCACGGCTCCGTCTCTGAGGGATGCCGTTCACCGTTTCCAAATTCTGAGGTACATAAATCCCCCCCCCCCCTTCTTTTTACTCGCCACTCTTCTGAGCACGCCATTAAAAGCAACAAAATGGGGGATTCGGAAGAGAGGATGTGTAACAGGGTTGAATACGAATTATTTAAACAGTACAACACAACTAATACGACAGGCAATATGTGTATAAACGTAACGTTGAGGGGCGTTCGGGCAACTAATCTTGTCGTTGAAAAGCATCAAGTATTACATATTCTGAGTGTCTGTTTGTAGCCTTAGTTATTCAGCATGCAAAGCGCATGCGCCGTATTATATTGTCATCTGTGGTCTGTCTGACTGTGCCATATTTTTCGACATTATCGCATAAACGGCACGATTTTCGTAAATCTTTTATCAAACTTCAAATGTGTGTTGTGATTTTCTCTACAACTTTTGTTTGAAATATTTCTCATTTTAAGGATAATTCAGTGAGATGTCATCGTAAACGTGCATAGTCTTTTAGCAAAGTACTCGTTATTTTTATCAAATTTCAATGAAACGTGAATTTTCTCGACAAATTTTCGAAAAATCCTCGGCTATCAAATTTCACGAAAATCCGTCCAGTGAGAGCCGAATTGTTCCATTCGGACAGAGAGACAAATATCCAGACGTGAAGAAGTTAATAGTTGCTTTTCGCAGTTTTTTGCGAACGAGCCTAAAAACCTAAAAACCCAAAGAAGTTGCTCCTGCGTAACAGTCACGTTGACAGCTACTGGATACTGAAACTGCCATTCTGCAGACCACAACATGAGAGACACGGCACTAAACAATAACATTCCCGCAGACACGAAATGCCATATTTATCCCTTTCAGGGTCTATATTCTGTGTGCTCTTCTTGCGCGCGAACTTTTGTTTACGCTAATACCACCACCACCACCACCACCACCACGCCATACCTGTATGTGGCTGTAGACCTGTACGCGTGCATCTATAGCGACGATGCTACGGATGTTTACGTTGTTTGAACCGTGCATTGTGATAGACCTACGTAATAAGAACCAACAAAATGCGCACTTTTACATTAATGTTTTAATTTAATTATAGTGTCTTCGACATGTTTCGAACATCCAAGTGTTCATCCTCAGGAAGACTTGTACAGTACATGCAGTTTTATAGTATTTCTTCATGCATTCATATAAACAGTCCGGTCGCTGGCAGGACGTGCTTCATACTGCATGTACAAGTCTTCCTGAGGATGAACACTTGGGTGTTCGAAACATGTCGGAGACACTATACTTAAATTAAAACATTAATGTAAAAGGTGCGTATTTTGTTGGTTCTTATTACGTAAATGCTACGGATATTTTCCAGGACTGGCCTCTCAGTTCACTACCTGAAATCAAAATGCACGATCCACATATCGGCTATTAATCAATGTAACCCGAATCAAGTGGGCCTTCACCGGACGTAGCGGACGAGGGGTTGGCAATTCTTCGTTTTCGAAAGATGCCGGTTTCGAATATTCACGCGATTTGCATCCGTCCTGACAAGCCTTACATGGTTTTCTCACTCCACGTAAATGCGCGGAGGCTCGGGTTCGTGTTGGATTTGTAGTAAACACAGTGGCACTGGGACATCCCCCCCCCCACCTTGTACTTCGGTCTCCCCCTGTAGTATCATTCCACAAGTTCTCCGTTCTCATAATTCACTAATCCACCACAAATGACAGCGACGTTCAACGAAACACTTCTCCACCTCCAAGCAAGTGTGGCGCCATCCCAAAGCAGGCCACCGTTTCTTTCTCCTCAAACTCTCCACTCTGTCATTCATAACCATTCTCTCATACGACGCTAAGTAATTTTTGAGTTGATAAAACGTCGTCAAAGACACTAAAACACAACATATGGCCTTACCTGTCTTCTTCGTCTTCTTCTTCCATTGTAAATTGTACGAGCGTTGTCATGTACGCTACTTTTCAGTGTATCCTCTATTCACATGCCAGCCGCTCCAGGTAACATTCCGTGTTGCTGTTGTGAATTGACACACTCTTCTGACGCAGTGAATGTGGGAGCAATTAGCTTCCACCAAACAACGTTACGTAGTCAGCTAGAAATATTATGGAGAGTGTCATCCCGGCAAACTTACTCGTGCTAATGAGTGTTCGTCCTTGGTCTCACTACTGACGGTCCTTTATTGAGAAACTTTATGGTACAAGTCGTGTAGAAATAATAATAATATTATTATTATTATTAACGTAATGGTAATAAAAATTACTAGTTACTTCTGTCAATGCCGAGATTCAAGTTCTGGAATACAGCCAAGGTCCATGTCTCGAGGTTAGACTTCTTTTCCCTCAGTCCTTTTCATATCGACTTCTTAATCACAAAAATGATCGACCTTGTTTACATATAATTTTATGTAAACAATGCATTTTTACTGCTGCGATCCTAAACATAAAGAATATGATATTCCGAAGGATTAAACAACTTACACTTAAGTGTTTACTTACACGTAAACAACAAGCCAGGCAATGGACGTAAAACGTTAACATTCAGGCGTGTTGGCGCTACCATTGTTGCAGTGGAAAAGCAATTAGAATTACATATTCTAAGACTGTGTTTGTAGCCTTAGGCGTACAGCATGCAATGCGCATGCGCCACATTATCGTCAGTGACATGCCCGGCTCGACAGAATTTTTCCACATTGTCTCATAAAAGGCACGATTAAAAAAAAGCATTGATTTTCTATACAACTTTTGTCTGAACATTTTTTTCATTCTAAGAAGAACTGAGCGCGATATGTACTAATCTTCGTGTAAAGCGCCCGTCATTCTTGTCAGATTTTAATGAAACTTGAACTTCCTCGACAGATTTTCGACAATGCGATAATTTTTTTTGTGTTTTGCTGACCTTCTCAACCTGCACACCGGACGTTCACTTACAGGGAGTACAATACCAGATGCTGTATTAATACAATTTGACCTCCTGATGATGAGCACAGAGTTGCTCGAAACATGTAGAGGATTATAATAATAAACGTATTATATAACGTACTTGTGCATCGCGTTTGTCATTTACCCAGAGTAATACGATACGTATTTAAATGTCAAATTTAATAAACATCCGTCCATTGGAAGCCAAATTATTCCGTGCTGGCAGACAGACACGACGAAGCAAATAGTCTCTTTTCGCAGTGACTGCGTTCACGTTCGTATAATCCCTTTCCCATATTTGTGTGAGTAAACGATTTTCTTGAAATATGACACAACAACAAGCCACTAGTAGCTGCACTTGTCGTGTCTGGAGGACGTCGACCAGAAATCGTTGTATGAAAGCAAGAGGCGGCCCAGCAGTCAATCGCGGCCGCTTTTGGTCCCTATCAAAATTTATTTGCCGACCCATTACGATCAATAGCTCTTCGTTACCCAGCATTTTTTAGATCAATCTATCTCTGTTAAGCAGCCTTCTCCCAAATGAAGACAATTAAATTAAAGTACCGAAGCACATTTAAAATACTGCCTTAAGTAATTACGAACACTCTTTCATTAAGTTATCGCAAGTTATGCAGTGTCACGCATCAACTTCGCAATAGGAAGGTCAATGAAGAACACCTTTTAATTATGGTAAGTTGCTTTAGTTTGAAGACATAATTATTAATAAATGTAACAGCTGCACTTTTGTATGTTTGATGTTATTATGCCGTTTTACATTTATTTGCCTAATTTAACTTATATTAATACATTATATACTGCGGTTGACTGTGAAAGGTTATCTGTCAAGTAGATCACGGAGCCCAAAGTGGGCCGGGCAGCGTACTCGGTATAGCGACTGGCTACGGACTGGAAGGTCCGGGGATCGAATACCGGTGGAGGCGAGATTTTCCGCACCTGTCAAGACCGGCCCTGGGGCCCACCCAGTCTCCTGTACAATGGGTACCGGGTCTTTCCCGGGGGTAAAGAGCGGCCGGGGAGTTACGCTGACCCCTTACCCCCTTCTAGTGCCGCGGTCAAGAAAGAGTAGAGCTATACCTCTACTCCCTCTACGACTCGTACGGCCTGTAGAGCCTCAGTGCCTGTACAAGAGTGCACTTTTACTAATACATTATGTACTGCGGTACGCGAAGGGTTATCTGTCTTTAGAGTAGGACACGGAGCCCAAACGCCTGGCCACCTATGGTGTAAGCCCTCTTTCCGTTCAGCGATATCAGCCAGCCTATTACAGGCACCGAGAGTAGAACAGCCTGCCGCAGTATTTTTCATGTGTGTATTCCGTGATCATCTGATCACAAGTGACTTCAGTTACCCATTAACGCGCTTTATAGTCATATACTCGTATTAACACTGATGAGAAGTGTGTTACCTCATTTTACAGTAACGTTTATCTCGAAAAGTTTATTTTGTATATCGTCTTCAATCCGTCTAACAATCAGTCACGCTACTGTGAATTTACGCGCGACTTTATTTTCACTGTGCACCTTAAAACATGCAAAAAAAAAAAACAGGAGGCTTCATGAATTCTTCCCAGAACATATCTAAAGGCACTCTGACTCGCTACAGTCGCGATGTGTTTGTGAAAGGACGAAGAGCTTTTTTCTCATTTTTATTTTACTTTCTTCACCATAGCTAGGATCAGCAAACTTGACAGAAAGTCAATGAGAACTGGAACAAGCTACACGATGTCACGTGCTTCGGAAAATAATTCTGGAAAAATCGAAGTTCATGACCTCCTAAATCAGCCTTTAGTGAGGGGAAAGACCTTAATTGTGTGGCTAACAACAGAAACATGTAGGTTTCGAACCCGATGTCTGAACTATTTGCAGTTGCTATACAAAATGCGAAGACTTTATAAGGGGTGTTTTCAATTATCCGTTCGTCATTAATCTTGATGTTCATTTGTTTACATAATTTATCATTAATTAGCACCTAGACGTAGCATGTCGTTCTCTGGCAGTGGCCTGATGTCGTTACGGGAAGCGACTGCCCCTTGGTACGCTGACCCCACGCATGTAAACTCGCCCACGGTGTAAGCTGGGCTGCATAGACAAATAACAAGCAGAACCAACGCTTTCTCCGAGGAGTAAATTATGCCCTTTCTCTCTCTTTCACTGCGTGACAGAAAGAGGGGTAAAATGACCTTTCAACCAGACACTGAACATTGTCCAAAAATACTTCTCTGGTAGTAGGATACAATGTACTACAGGGTCATGCGCAATGCACATAATACATAAATCCAGTTTTCGATAAAGGCACTGAAATGTCTTTATTCATGTGATGAAAACGTATGCCACATTCTGAATATGCAGATATACTACATTGTAACTTCCACTGCTGGAGATAAAATGATGCAGTAGGTAAAAACCGATGGACAACTATAATACATTTTCCGGGAAAAGTACTTTTCTTATGTATTTAGTAAGAAATCAAGGCGTTTACGATACTGTACATATTACCCTTGTAAAGCCTAGTGGTTAGTGTAGGTACCAATAATCTTAATGTTAAAAAATCCTACATTCTGCCCACATAGTATTTATGTTTAGTATGTATTTCAGAATAAAACAATGAAGTTTTCCCTACACAGCATTAGCTGACTAGTTTTTATAGCCGAGGAGGTAAGTGTTTACTGCGCGGTACGAACTGGGTCTTTAAATAAAATGGATTTGATTTCGTCCTTAAATGTTTCAACGGCCGTGAGAGAAAACAAGAATATGTATCGTTGGTGTGGAATGCCAAGCGAAAGACACACGTTATATTTATCACGTCTTCAATGCTCCAGCCAAATGCACATTATATACTGGCTACATATATTGCTTACCAAATCTCTCCTACATGTTTCGGTATGTTATACAGCATCCTCAGGGAGAACGTTGTATATATAATATGCATTTGGTTGGAGTATTGAAGAAGTCGATAATATACGAGAATGCACGGAATGGAAAACTTCACAATCACAATATATGACGGACAAAATTAGGGGCGGGGCACCACTCAATGCACAAAGCTGAATTCCGCCACCAACTGGCTAGATGGACAAACGGGCATATAGTTTTCCGAATTTGTTGCTTCGAAAAATAGACACTTTACGATTTCTCTTGTACATACTGCACTGTAAGTTCGCGTACAGACAACATCTTGGACTACAATGGGATTTTCATAACACCATCATGTCTTACTGTGGCTGCTTACCTTCGTACTTAGTGCCAACCGCTCCTCATCCTCATCATTTTGTCCAGCACTGAACTTCTAAATCGAAAAGTTTACACCATTATTTAAATTGTTCGTTTACGCAGCACTGTTATCGAGTGATTTTTTGTACAAAACCTTTCAGTACCTAGTTTTCTGTAAAATTCTGTGCAAAACGTATTACAAATGAACACTATTTTTCAACTGAATGAATTCCACAACCGCAATGAAAACGTCGCGCACGTTCATTTTTCAATAACAGATGATAAAAAGGGAGTGGCCTTTTGTGTATCGATGAAAAACGAGCGTTGGCAAACTCGTACTTATCAGCTTCGAATCATAGGATTTGCCCGAATATTTGTATTCTCTGTTGTGTGTGTGTGTGTGTTTTATCTCCGATTGCTGTTTCCGAAAGGTGAGACATAGATGTCACTGATGTCTTTGTATTCACGGGCTGTATGAAGTTGCCAGTTGGTTCACTAAGCTATCAGACTTAGGCTGCTAGTGGCCGTTTGTTCCACTCGAGCTCTGTCAATAATCTTCTATGACCAGAATGGGATATGGAAGGGCTCCACCCTAACTACACATTTCATTATCATATGCGACAGTGAATTGGACGAGTAGCATATTGCTTAGGTCTACAGGAGGTGACTTGTTACCACTGCGTGAACGTATCGTACGATATTACAAGCTGATATAAAACTTATGAAATCTGGGTCGGAGTGAGTAAAAGTGAAAGGCGTGCCATTTGCAGCGAATCACTGACCTGGCGTAAAATTCGTGGAAATTACGTACATGGAGATCGTGAGTCAGTGACCCTTGCGTCATTCCTCCTTTTCTGACAGTCTCTTCTACATTTAAGAACACTGGGAATCCCTCACCACCCTGCACGTATGTTGAACACTGCTCACGGTCTGGTGTATATTTGTACATTCTGATATCCGGCTGTATGTCTGTTGTCATTTGACTGGTTACTTGTAACTGTTTAATTTTTGTTGATTATTTTGTATATTAGAGCCGATACTCAGGTATACAAACTGTAATAATCAACGAGATTAAATCACCTGTCTTGTGGAATTGCCTGAACCATTTAAAAAACTGAATTAGTAATAAATCTTGCTCATCTGTATTTATCGTCGAGTTTCTGTGTTGAATTATGACTTCCGTTCTGACAGATAAGTCTGCTAAACTATTAACGTCTGTTTTGTGGGTAACCAAACCTGTATCAAGCACGCGTAAATCAATATAATTTATGTCTCTTTGAATTCTGTTTAGTTAGAATTCCAGTGGATAATAATAATAATAGGCAGGATGTGAACACTAGGCCATCCATCATGCGATCCTCTAGACATTCTCCAGCACAGAGAATCCTGTTATGAACTTGGCATAAATGTCATGCCACAGGAGGTCGTGATATATTTTTACTTTCAAAATTGTATGTTCCTAAGAACGGTTATATCGTGGTAGCAGTAGCATACAGCAAGCTACCAGCGTTGGTCAGTTAGATATTCACTATTCAACACCTTAGTCTTTTGGGTTATGCGGCTGTCCGCTGGTGGCAGAGGCGAAAATTAAGACCAAAGATAGTAGGAAGTACAAACACTTAATTTTTGAACAATTAAAATATAATGCATGTAATTCAATTGATATAAACAAACATCAATGGAAATTAGTGTACAGAAATGAACACAGTTCAATATTCGTATTAACACAGCTGACTTATCAACACCGTCTACAGAATATGGTGTTCGTACGTCAGCTCTGTACCAACGTAAATACAATCCAACATCTCTCTAACTGAACCGATTATTAGTACCTTCTGTAAGAGAGTTAATGAACCGGCTGTCTTAAGATGGATATAGAACTGTATTCATTTCTGTATAATTAACATACAGGAGTGCAGTAAGCTAAAGTGAGAAATTCAGTGGCCAAGCTTTGCGTTCTCTGGAGGCTGGAGTAAAACAATTCTTTAAAACAGGATAAAATATATTTGTAGTTTTTGACATAAGAAAAAAGCCATGTGTGGGTGTATTTATCAGTATTTCTACTCCAAATCCTCCTGGCACATCTCCTAGCGCCACAGAAGAGCACGTAACATTTACAACGGATACACTAGCTGCAGTTACGTTATTCTTTCATCCTGCATTACCACAATTAAATGAACTAGACGTTCAGGTGACCGTGCATCGTGATAAATTCTTATAATAAAACCAACTAGATTGACTTATTTCTCAAATTAATTTTTGAATAATAATCTACACGTTTCGGACAGTTCTCCTGTCCACCATCAGGAGTTTTTCACTGTACACACAGCAATGGTATATGTCATACAAGTAAGCTGTCAGCAAACTTGTATGACATATACCATTCCTGTGTGTTCAGTGACAAACTCCTGATGATGGACAGAGGAACTGTCCGAAACATGTAGAGTTTTATTCCAAAAATAAATTTGAGAAATAAGTGCATCTAGTTGGTTTTATTATAAGAACGAAATGAACATATATTTGAAATTTTATTAATTTAGTGACATAATGAGCAGTGTCACTCCTTGCGAAGACACTGTGGACATGAAAAGAGCAGTAATGAGGTGCTACTGTTCCGGAGCTGTGACGAACATATCTA
>Ga0131853_10010605_pt1 | contig 16854 bp, 18 predicted proteins | sample TergutLab28metaG_FD_92764 | JGI IMG/M metagenome (GOLD analysis project Ga0131853, IMG submission 92764) | Labiotermes labralis P1 segment gut microbial communities from Petit-Saut dam, French Guiana - Lab288 P1 (version 2) (version 2) | ecosystem: Host-associated > Arthropoda: Insects >...
ACCCGAACCACCCAGCACGTGGCAAGTGATTTGGCAATGGCTGAGCAACACAGTCGCTTGGCTTGGCCGCGCCTTTGCGTGGATTATGCCCATTGTTGGATTTTTCGCTGGGCTTGGATGGCTCATTTGGTTGGCCGGATAACGCTTCACACCTGCAAAACAGAATAAAGAAAGCCCTATGAAATGCTTGTTTCATAGGGCTTTTCTCATGCCACGACGTATATGAGAAAGGAAAATCAAAACAATGGAAACCCAACGCATCGACTTCTCCCGCGAAACCGTGATGGACATCGGCGGCACGCGTTTTATCGTCACAGTACACTACGATGACACAAAAGAAGCCCTGCTCGAAAAAGTCGCAAAACTCTTAAAAAAAGCCGTTTGTACATTAGATAAGACGTAAAAAACATGGTATACTAGCAGCGTAAACACTGCGTTTGGCTGCTATGAAAGGAATTATGATGAAAAAGCAGCAAACAGCAACAGACATTCTATTGGAAGAAGGAGGTATTGATGCCCTGTACCTGCGGCTATCGCGGGACGATGAACACGAGGGCGAGAGCAACTCCATTGCCAACCAGCGAGCTTACTTAAAAGAATACGCAAAAAAGAATGGCCACCGCAATATCCACATCTTTGTGGACGATGGCGTAAGCGGCGCAACATTTCAGCGCAGCGGCTTTCAAGAAATGATGGCACTCATTGAAGCGGGTAAAATCAAGACTGTCATCGTCAAAGACATGTCGCGATTTGGGCGCAACTACATCGAAGTTGGACAATTGACAGAAGTCGTATTCCCGCAGTACAACGTGCGCTTAATTGCCGTCAACGACGGCGTAGACAGCGCAGCAGGCGATGATGATTTCACGCCATTCAGAAATATTATGAATGAGTGGTACCTCAAAGACCTCAGCCGCAAATTGCGTTCTGCGCATCGGGTGAAATCCAGCCAAGGCTATGCGCTCGGCCAACCGCCATTTGGTTATATGCGCGACCCGGAAAACCCAAAACGCTGGGTGCTTGACCCTGAAGCCGCCGACGTGGTGCGCATGATTTATGCCATGCGTCTGCAAGGCGCGAGCACCATCGACATCGCTCGTGTTTTGAAGCACCGGCGCGTACTCACGCCATCTGCTTATGCGTTTCGCAAAGGCTACACCAAACGGGCATGCAGCCCCAACGGCGAATATTTTTGGGCGCACCCGGCTATCCGTACAATCCTCAGCAATCGTGTCTATTTGGGCGATGTCGTGAACTTTCGCACATTCACGCGTTCATACAAACTAAAACGCAGGCTGGAAAACGCAGAAGAAAACTGGGAAGTTCACGAGGGCGTGCATGATGCAGTGATTGACCAAGAAAGCTTTGATGCGGTACGGAAGACATTTGGGGACACGAAATTCCGCAAACCCAAGCACATTGAACGCAATCTTTTCAGCGGATTACTGGAGTGCAGTGACTGCGGCGCAAAGCTCAACTACAAGTTCACGCATGATAACCCAGCTAATCACTATTTCTCTTGCAAAAACAAGCGTGCAAACAATGGCCTGTGCGCAACCATGCACCACATCCGCGTGGACAAGCTGACTGAGGTACTTACGAAATATTCTGCACTTTGCCGAAAAGTTTGAAGATGAGTTCGTAAAAATCGTGGTGGATGAGCATTACCGTGAGGTTTGCGCCACACAGCGCAAAAACCAAAAAGACCATGCAACAGCGCGTTGAGATAACCTACAAGATGATTGGCCATGTGCAGCTGCCTATGCTAGACAAAAAGCAAACACAACGGCTGCAAATAAGCTTTGGGCGTGGGCGCGATGTGCTGGCATTGGCGGCGTGAGGAGGTAGGATATGAAAAAGACTTGATACTACTGGGCATGAAAAAACCACCCACATGGTTAAAACCCATATAGATGGTCGTAGTGGCAGGGGCAGAAGGATTTGAACCCTCGGCACGCGGTTTTGGAGACCGCTGCTCTACCAACTGAGCTATACCCCTATCGTGTAATAGTATAGCACAGTTGGCGGGGCTTGTCAAGTGTTTTTTTGCTCAGTTCACCAGATGAAAAATCGCGATGCCGCCGAAAGCGACTGCCATGGCGAACGCAATTGCGGCAACGACGATAAAGAAAGAGCTGCTTTCGCCGGCTGCAACATTCATCGAGTGATAAATTCCCAGCAACAGCACCGCAATTGCGGCAATAATATTGCCCAGAATAATCATCCAGTTCATGCTTGTCCTCCTATCAGCGTGCGCAAAAAGGCGATTGTGCCTATCAGCGCAAACAGACCAAATCCGAAATAAACTAGGTCAAAAGACCCTTCCATCAAAAAACCAAAGCCAGCCATCAGCAAGCCGATAGGCAGCATAATCCTCGCAATCGTATACATATGCGCACTCCTTACTGTGTACTTACTCTCATTATCCCCCCTTCTCTGCAACTTGTCAAGCCCTTTTCGGCAAGTTTGTGCAACATGACGAAAAAAACGCATTCCCTCTTGCCAAGCTTGCGCCCATGTGCTATACTATATAAAATGAACGAAGAGGGGACGGGTATGCTCATCGCGCAAGAAATTCGCGGCGCAATTGTTGACTTGCAACATCATGGCCATGCCGCCGTGTGTGATGCTGCGGGTCGTTTGCTGTGGCAGCATGGGGATGCCCATCGGGTCACGTTTGCGCGTTCGTCCACCAAGCCCATGCAGGCACTGGTGGTGCAGCAAACCGGCGCATTGCATCGTTTTGGCATTACGCAGCAAAAACTTGCGGTGATATGTGCCTCGCATGGTGGGGAGACTATGCACACCCAAGCCGTGGCTGCTATATTGGCTAAAGCCGGCTTGAACGAAACTTGCTTGCAGTGTGGCACGCACAAGCCGTTTTCGACCAATGCGACATATGAAAAACTCACGCCGTTGCACAACAATTGTAGCGGCAAACACGCGGGCATGCTATTGGCTGCCCTTGCGATGGACGAGCCGTTGCACAGCTATCTTGACCCCGCACACCCACATCAGCAGCGCATCACTCGTTTGATCGCCGAGCTGTGCGGCCTGCCTGTGGAGCAGATCGTGATGGGTCTTGATGGCTGTGGTGCACCCGTGCATGCGTTGCCACTTGCTAATTTTGCACAGGGTTACGCTCGCTTGCCTGCCGCTGCGCCGGATATCGTGCAGGCGATGGTTGCGCAGCCCGATATGCTTTGCCGACCCGGTAGCTTTACCACCGAATTGCAACGCCGCTTTGGTGACCGCCTAGTGTGCAAAGTCGGCGCGAGTGCGTACTTCGCCATTGCTTTGTTGGATGGTTCCATGGGCATTGCGCTGAAGATTGAAAGCGGCTGCATGGCTGTGTTGCCGCCGGTTGTGCTGGCGATTCTCCTGCAGCTGGGCGTGATTACCCAAGCTGAAGCCGAAAGTTTGCCGCAATTTTATCGCCCGGTGCTGCGTAATCATAAAGGTGAAATGGTTGGCTATGCACAGGCTATGTTATCATAAATGCGGAGGGTCATCATGAAAATTGCATTGTTGCTGGTTGTCTTGGCGTTGTTGCTGGTCGCATGCAGCACTCCTGCCGTGCCCGACCAACCCACCACCGAAGAGCTCACCACGGCTTACATCACCACCACGCAAGAATCTACCACAGAGCTTGCGTATGTTTACTTGACTGAGGCGGAAATTGACGAGATTTTCTATGCCGCGCGCGATGCTGTTTTTCGCATGTGGAGCATGGAAGTTGACATGCAGCAAACTATTCAGGTCAATGATTCTACTTATTTTCTTGTAACAGACGCTATGTTTGCGACCGTGGCCGATGTAGAAGCCATGCTGCTGCAATATTTTGCTCCATCGGTTGTGCAGAACCTCATGTTTTACAGCTATACGCAACGTTCGCTCGCGATTGATATTGATGATGCACTTTGGTTTGTTGGCAGCGACCTTGGCGAACCGGGGCGCAGAATTGGCAGTGTTCGCGTGCAAACACAAAGCGAAACCACCATCACTTACCAACTTGCCATGCAACTGTGGGATGGCCACGATTTCACCGAACAAACACATTACACTTACGAGCGCGAATTAATTAATGGCCGTTGGGTGTTCACGGAATTTCCCCAATGGCAGTTTTAGGAGACCAACGATGAAAACCGCATTTGTTTCCGGCTGCTTTGACCTGCTGCACAGCGGGCATGTTGCCTTTTTGCGCACAGCAGCACAGTACGGCGCACTGCACGTGGGCGTGGCAAGCGATGCCACCGTGCTGCAGCTCAAGGGGCACCCGCCCGCAAACCCCCAGCAAGAGCGCCTATATATGGTGCAGAATATCGCTGGTGTGGAGCGTGCGTTTATCTCAAGCGCTGTGGGCATGCTAGATTTCGCACCCGAACTGCGTGAACTCAAGCCCGATTTTTTCATTGTTAACCATGATGGCCATACAGCCGAAAAAGCAGCGCTTTGCGCCGAGCTCGGCACGGAATATATTGTGCTGCCGCGCTTGCCCGAACCCGGCCTGCCCTCGCGCAGCTCAACGCAATTGCGTGCACAGCACCTGCCTTGGCGCGTGGAGCTTGCCGGTGCATGGCTCGACCAACCCTTTGTGTCGTCGCTGCACGCAGGCGGCGTGATTTGCTTTTCCGTGGAACCCACGCATGATTTCATGCCCCGCGGTGGCATGGCAGGCAGCACACGCAATCGCTTGGCAGAGCTCTTTGGCGGCACGCTGCCAAACATGCCGCCCGAGCAACTGGCTAGGCTAACCTTTCGCTATGAAAACGGCGTTGACCTTGTCCGACGTGACATTTCCGGCGCGCAAGATGCCATTGGTTTGTGTGTGCCGGGCGTCACCCGCCAGCACTATAACGGTGCGTACTGGCCCAGCGAAATCGAGCAAATCACCGACGAAGACACCCTCGCTTGGCTTGAGCAACACATCGCGCTATACCCCACGTTCGAGCGCCCGCAAGGCTATGACCCCAAGGCGGGCATGCAGCCCACGCGGCAAAACGCCGCAGCCCTCGCACGTGCGAGTGAGATGACTTGGCGGGCGATCTTGGCGAAAGATGATGCTCTGCTGGCCGAAAGTCTCAACGCAAACCGCCTTGCGCAGCAAGCGTTATTACCCGCGATGTTCCCGCCGAACCTGCAGGTGAATCTGCCTGCTTGGAAATTCACCGGCGCAGGCGGCGGCGGCAACGTCGTCACAACAGATACTCAGCACCCCAATGCTCTATCAATAAAAATTAGGAGATAAAACGATGCAACCATTTGAAATCAAGCAAGGCAAATTCCTGCTGCACGGCGAAAATTTTCCGCTATATAGCGGCGCCATGCACTACTTCCGCACTGTGCCGCAAGACTGGCGCGACCGTTTGGCCAAGCTTAAAGCCGCTGGGCTCAATACCGTGGAAACCTACGTCTGCTGGAACCTGCACGAGCCGCAACCCGGCAAGTTCGATTTTTCCGGCATCTTGGACATCGCAGAATTTCTGCGCACTGCCCAAGAGCTAGGCCTGTGGGCCATCGTGCGCCCGGGGCCATACATTTGCAGTGAGTGGGATCTCGGCGGCTTGCCGCCCTGGCTACTCAAAGACCCCGGCATGCGCTTGCGTGTGGCCTATCCGCCATACTTAGAGCGCGTGAAAATCTTCTTCGAGCACTTTCTGCCGCAGATTGCCCCGCTGCAAATCACCCGAGGCGGCAACGTCATCATGGTGCAGGTGGAAAACGAGTACGGCAGTTATGCCAACGACCATGAATACCTAGAGTTCTGCCGCAAGTGTTTGCTTGAAGGCGACATTGATGTGCCCCTGTTCACCAGCGACGGCGGCTGGGACAGCGCGCAAACCGGCGGCAAAATGCCCGGTGTGCTAGCAACTGCCAACTTCGGCAGTCGCGCCAAAGAAAACTTTGGCTGCCTGCGCAAGTTTGAACCTGAAGGCCCTTGGGTCTGCATGGAATTCTGGAACGGCTGGTTTGACCACTGGGGCACCGAACACCACGCGCGTGAAAGTGAAGACGTGGTGAAAGCACTCAACGAAATCCTCGACGACAATGGCTTCGTAAATTTTTATATGTTCCATGGCGGCACCAACTTCGGCTTTAACGCTGGGGCGAATTTCGGCGATAAATACGCACCCACTGTCACCAGCTACGACGACGACGCGCCGCTGAACGAATACGGCGGCTACACGCCCAAGTATCACGCCGTGCGCAAAGTGTTGTTGGAACGCCAAGGCATTGACCCCGCGGATCTGCCCCTGCCGGAGGAAGCCCCGCTGCAACATGTGGGCAAAGTGGAGCTGACCGAGCAAGCCCTGCTGTTTGAGCAGCTAGATAACATTGCCACGCACCACAAAAGCGTGCAGCCCGAAAGCATGGAGTATTACGGCCAAAACTGGGGATTGATTCTCTATCGCAGCACGCTCAAGGCACCGCAAAGCAACGACCTAAGCATTTTTGTGGATGACTTGGCCGACCGCGCAAGCGTGTTTGTGGACGGCGACTTCAAAGGCCGCCTGTGGCGCAACGATGACCCCGGCAGCAGTGTTGGAGTGTGCGACTCGCTCGTCAACGGCGGGCAGGTTGACGTGCTGGTGGAAGCCATGGGTCGCGTGAACTATGGGCCAAAGCTGCACGACCGCAAGGGGGCCAAGCAAATTCGTGCCAACGGCCAGCTGTTGACCCACTTTGATGTGTTCACCATGGAACTGGACGATGTAAAGGCAATTGACTTTACGCCCGTCCAAACTTTGGCAGAACCTGACGCACCGGTGTTCTTGCGCGGCAAATTTGTCGCAAAAGCACAAGATTGCTTCCTGCGCCACGACGGCTTGGTCAAAGGCATTGCCTGGATTAACGGCCACAATTTGGGGCGCTACTGGGAAATCGGCCCGCAAAAATCGTTGTATATCCCCGGTGCATGGCTCAATGATGGCGAAAACGAGCTAGTCATTCTCGAGCTGGAAGGCGGCACGGCACGCACTATTGAAATCAAAGATATTCATGACATCGGCGAAAGAAAAAACTAGCAAAAATCATCAAAACCTAGATAGAACACAGCGAAGCGACGTGCTCACCGCAGGTGCGCAACCAATAGTTGCGGGATTGAAAGCCAAATTTGGTTGTCGCAACCGCATATTTTTGCTATACTGTGCTTACAATCAATTATAAAAGGAGAAGCACAACATGAACATTGACATCGCCAACCGCCTATATGAATATCGCCGCAAGCACAGCCTTTCGCAAGAGCAATTAGCCGAGCAGATCGGCGTGAGCCGCCAAGCCGTGAGCAAATGGGAACGCGCCGAAAGCTCGCCCGACACCGACAACCTCATTGAATTGGCAAAACTTTACGGCTGCACCTTGGATGAATTGCTTTACACCGATGAACCCACCCGCCGCGACCCCGCTGACGAAAAACCTGCGGGTGATTACGTGAACATCGGCCTGGGCGGCATTCACATTAAAGATGGTGACGAAGAAGTGCACATCAGCCTCAAGCATGGCATTCACGTGACCGACGGCGACGAAGAAGTGCACGTGAGCCTGCGCGACGGCGTGAAAGTGAAAGTCAACGGCGAAATGGAATACGACAGCGACGAATGGGCCGAAAACGTGCGTAAACGTTGGTTTTTGCACTTGCCCGTGGGTCTGCTAGCCGGTATTGCCTATGTATTCATGGGCGTGCTGGGCGGCTGGTGGCATCCCGGCTGGCTGATTTTCCTGTGCGTACCGATCGTGTACGGCCTCATTGAAGTTTTCTTTGCCAAGGGTGCACGCAACAAGCTGGAAACCGTGCCCATTTGGTGGCTGGCCAGCCTGCTGTTTTTCTACCTTGGCTTTTGGTGGGGTATGTGGCACCCCGGTTGGCTGGTTTGGCTGGCTGCGGGCGGCTACGAAGCTCTCATCAAAATTGTGCCGCGCACTAAGCCAGAAGAAAAATTCTAGCCACTGCGATTCACAACAAAAATCACGCACTCACTTTTGTGGGTGCGTGTTGCTTTGGGGCTTTTTATATTTTTTTCTTCACGGGAATGAGCAAATCCCACATTGCGCCTTCCTCTTTTGTCATGCCACCAAAGTTGATGCCATAAACCGGGTCACGCGTGTCGTCAAGCTCAAGATAATCACATTGCTTCAGCCATGCCTCCATCGCAATCCAAAGCTCACCGGGGTCATATCCAGTTGGGTCATTCGATGTTGTTTCCACAATAAACAGGCCGCCCAGCATGTAATCTTCATAGGGGCTATCGTTGACACAATCGTCGGGGATTCGCCTGTGCAGAATATGCCCGGCATCGGAGTGCCCCTCGAAGTAATCGCCGTAGTGTTCGTGCGTTTGGCCGCCTGCGATGCGCTCGTATTCTTTATTCCACTTTTCTTCCCATCGTTTTCCCTTGCAAAACGCCTTGCAGCGGTTCGTGTCTTTCAGATAGTTCGACAGTACCCGCACAGGCCGCATGTCCATGTATCGTATCAACAGCTCGCATTTGCGCTTTTCGCTGACTGCTTCGAGTTGCTCCATGCGGTCAATAACTGGCTTGTGTTCTGCGGTCATGTCAATGAGCGCGGGCAAGTCGCTCACGCTTGAAATTCCTCGGGCGAGCAACTCCTGTCGAAAATCCTCAACGATGGCGCGCAGCTCGGTCAGCGTGGCAATGTTTTCATCAATGGATGTAATCTTGTGCGTGAATACCTCAATGATATCCTTGGTTTCTGCGTTTTGATAGATGTCGATGATATCTTTGATGGGGATTTCCATTTTGCGCAAAATGCGGATTTGTTGAATGCGTCGGATTTCGTCTTCACTGTAGTAACGCTGTTGCTTGTCTGTTGGGCGCACGCTGGTGAGCAGTCCCACGTCCTCATAATGCCGCAGGGTTCGGGTAGAAATGCCAAGTTCGTTGCACAAGGTTTGAATGCTAACAAGTTCGTTCATGCTAACTTTCCTCCATAATTTTTTGGGTAAATATAGCATAACCGATTACGCTGCGTCAATGTCAAGAGGTTTTTGAAAAAACCACGCACTCACTTTCGTGGGTGCGTGTGTTTTATCTGCCAAGTTACGCTTACTGAGCACGCAGTTTTTGCACCAATGCCGCAATTTCGCTGGCTGCGTTGTCCAGCTCAATGTCACAACTCACGCTTTTGTTGCGTGTTTTCAGTTCAACCACGCCGCGTGCGAGGTTTTTGGGGCTGATGATTACCCTAACCGGCACGCCCATCAAGTCTGCATCGCTAAACATAAACCCTGCGCTGACTTTGCGGTCGTCCAGCAACACTTCAATTCCATTGGCTTGCAGTGCGGCATAAAGCTCGTTCGTCGCAGCGCCAACGGCAGGGTCATCGGCACGCAGTGCGCAAATTTGCACCTGCCAAGGCGCAATGGCAACAGGCCAAATTGGACCATAATCGTCGTGGCTTTCTTCGCATACCGAAGCCAGCAGTCGTCCCACGCCAATGCCGTAGCAACCCATAATCGGCACTTGCACTTTGCCGTTTTGATCAAGATAAGTCATGCCCATTGCTTGGCTGTATTTTGTGCCGAGCTGGAAGATGTTTCCAACTTCAATGCCGCGTTTGAGCATCACGGCAGGCTTGTTGCAATTTGGACAAATACCGCCATCCAGTATCTTGGCAATATCACAAAACGCAACATCTGCGACATCGCGTTGCACGCAAAAGCCGGTGATGTGATAGTCCGTTTCGTTGGCGCCTGTCACTAAATTTGTCTCGCCATTTAGGCTATTGTCGAATAACACGGTCACATCTTGCGGCAAACCAAGCGGGCCAATGAATCCGCAAGTGAACACATCATCAACGTTACCCGCTGGATGAATCTCTTCGCCCAGATGGTTGCGCAGTTTGATTTCGTTGACCTCTAAGTCACCGCGAATGAATACCGCTATGAGACCATCGTCTGCGTCTTTTTGATAAAGCACAGCCTTGCAGGTTTGCTTAGCTTCGATGTTTAGAAAATCACAAAGGACTTCGATCGTTTTGGTGCCCGGGGTGTGCACTTTTTTGATTTCCGCAGCAGTATTGGCTTGGTTTTCCACGATGCAAGGGGCAACTTCCATGTTTGAGCGAAAATCGCAGGCTTGACAAATGGCTAAATAGTCTTCGCCAACGTCGGTAACCAGCATAAATTCATGCGCGATTTTTCCGCCCATCATGCCACTGTCGCTTTGCACGCTAATCACATCATTCAGCCCGCAACGCGCGAAAATCCGCGCATAGGCGGCATAACATTTTTCATAGTAAGTTTCCAAGTCTTGCTGGCTGGTATGGAAAGAATAAGCGTCTTTCATGGTGAATTCGCGGCAACGTATCAAACCGCCCCGCGCCCTTGGTTCATCGCGAAACTTGGTTTGAATTTGATAGACCATAAATGGGTAGTTTGTGTAGCTTTGCGCGGCATCACGCGCCAAATGCACCACGGCTTCTTCGTGCGTCATACCCAATACCATGTCGGCATCTGTGCGATCTTGAAAGCGCAGCAGCTCCGAGCCAATGGTATCATAACGACCGGATTCGCGCCATAAGCTTGCAGGCATGGCCACAGGTAGCATTACTTCTTGGCCGCCGATGGCATCCATTTCTTCGCGAATAATTTGCTCGATTTTTTGCACAATGCGTTTACCGGGTGGGAAAAGAGAAAATAGCCCATTGCCCACATTTTTGATATAACCGCCGCGCAATAGCAGAATATGACTGGCAATTTGGCAGTCTGCGGGTGTTTCCTTAAACCGAAACCCCAGCAATTCGTTCATTTTCATAAGATTCAATGCTCCTCAAAGGAATTATTCGCGGTGGAAATAACAAACACCCCACAGTACGATTATAACACACTGTAGGATGACTCGCCACTGGAGCCTGCAGACGGATTTGAACCCCCGACCTGCTGATTACAAATCAGCTGCTCTACCAACTGAGCTATGCAGGCTTAACAGATATAGTATAGCAGATGTTGTGTAAAATGTCAAGCAAAACTTTACGAACAAACAGCAAGTGACGGGAAGGAGCAACTAGCCCAGCCCCACAAGCCCACCCATGAAGGGAATCCAGAACGCCAACAAGGCTATCAAAGCAAGTTGCAAAAACACGGTGGACTTAGCCATGTCGGTCATGCGATAGTAGCCCTTTGAGTAGGTCAACAGCTGCACGGTATCAAGGGGAAGCAGATAGCAGTTGCAGGCGCAGAAGGCCAGAGCCATGATGAGAAAGGCCGGGGGCACACCGTTGGCCACGGCAATGGCCACAAAAGGCCCCGCTAGCACCGTGATGAGCGCTGGCGCGGAGGTGATCAACAGCAGCATCACAAAGGTGAGTGTTGCCGCCAAAGCCACTAGCAAATTCACACCCGGCGCAAGATTTGCGGGGTATAGCGTTGCAACCAACCAAGTGCTCACGCCATTTTGCACCAATGCACTTGCAATCGAAAGCACAGCGCCGCTCAAAAAGATAATGTGCCAGTTGATGCTTTTGACGAATTCGTCCCAACGCAACACGCGAATGCCCGGCAGAAAAAACAGCACACAGCCCAAAATCGCCACGGTGAACACTTCAATGCCGCGCAGCCAAGAGGATGCAATCCACAGCACCAGCATGACTGCCAGAATAAGCAAAACGGTCAGCTCTTTGCGCCCCATTTTTTTCGGCACATGCAGGCTATTGATGTATTGCTCAATCTTTTCCGGGGCAATGGGCGTGGGCTTATAGACTTTCAGCATCAAAAACCATGCGAAGGGAATGAGCACAATCACCAGCGGAATGCCAGTGGCCATCCACTGCACAAATGTGATGGTGGTGCCCGTGTGTTGTTCCAGCAGGCCAATGGCAAGCAGATTTAGCGATGACGACGCCGGCGTTGCCATGCCGCCGATCATCGTCGCCACGGGAATGGCGATCATGAATGTTTTGCCAATGCGGCGTTTTTCCTCGCCATCCTCCAGCAGATTCACAAATTCAAGGGCAATGGTCATCATGATTGCGCAAGTGGGCACGTTGGACATAAAAAACGACACCGCTGCCGTGACGACCATCAACGCCAGCAAAATGCGCTCGATGCGGCCGCCTGCTCGCCGCAGCAGCACCAGCAGCACGCGCTTGGTTAGCGGCACCTTCATAATCGCCCCCGCAATGCCAAACGACGCGATGATAAAAAACACCACCGGATGCGCAAAGCCAACCACCGCGCCTGCGAAGTTTTCGCTTGCGCGAAACAGCGGCATTAGTCCGATGGTCAACAGGCTGCTGACGGAGATGGGCAGCGCCTCGGTCACCAGCAATATCAAGAAGAACAGCGTGAGCCCAATGGTGTTGCGGCCCTCGATGCTCAAGCCGTTTGGAATCGGCATCACCAGCGTGGCGCACAACACAGCCAAAGCCAGCCCTAGGCCGACTTTTTGCTGTGTTTTCATTTCACGTAGATGGTTCATAATATTATTATACCGCAAAACTGCGCTGTCGTCAATGCTTTGCGAATTTTTGCCCCCCGCAACCTTGACAAGCCTCACCGCGTTTGTTATAATAGAAGAGTATTAAATTTGAATTGAGGATTGTGCCCATGAGAACACCTGTGATTGCAGGCAACTGGAAGATGAACCTGCTGCCCGCGCAAGCCGCTGCGCTTGTGAACGAACTCAAACCCCTGTGCGCTGGCGCCAACTGTGACGTTGTGCTGTGTGCGCCCTACATCAACTTGCCAGCCGCCATGGCAGCTGCTGCCGGCAGCAACATCAAAATTGGCGCGCAAAACTGCCACTGGGCAACCGAAGGTGCATTCACCGGCGAAGTGTCGGCGAACATGCTGCGCGACATCGGCGTGGAATATGTCCTTACCGGCCACAGCGAACGCCGCACCTTGTTTGGTGACACCAACGAAACCGTGCGCGACCGCACCCGTGCAGGTCTCGACGCAGGCCTGACGGTCATCCTATGCGTGGGCGAAGTGCTGCAAGAGCGCCAACAAGGCATTACTTACGAAGTGGTTCGCCTGCAAACCAAAGTTGCGCTTGAGGGCGTGAGCGCCGAGGAACTGCAACGTGTGATTATTGCCTATGAACCTGTTTGGGCCATCGGCACGGGTCTCACCGCCACGGCTGAGCAAGCCAACGAAGCCAACAAATGGGTGCGCGACTGCGTGGCGGAACTTTACGGCCAAGCAGCGGCAGACGCCTTGGTGGTGCAATACGGCGGCTCGATGAATGCGGCCAACGCAGCCGAATTGCTCGCTAAACCTGATGTTGACGGCGGACTCATCGGCGGCGCAAGCCTGAAAGCTGCTGATTTCGCAGCGATTGCGGGTGCAGCGTAGTGTCCACATTTTTTGCGTTAACGTCACGCATGAAATATATTTCGCGCTGGGCGCTTATGCGCAATGCCAGCAGCGAAAGCCTTAGCGAGCACAGCAGCGAAACCGCAGTGCTGGCGCATGCTTTGGTTACGCTGCACAACACACGCTTTGGCGGCAGTCTTTCGCCCGAGCGCGCGGCAACCTTGGCACTGTTCCATGACCTCACCGAGGTGCTCACTGGCGACATGCCAACGCCTGTTAAGTACCACAACCCGGCGGTGCGCCAAGCCTATGAACAAGTGGAACAAGCTGCTTGCGGCACCCTGCTTGGCCTGTTGCCTGAAGATCTGCGGCCGAGCTACCATGCGCTGCTTTGCCCCGGCGAAGCCGACGCAGTTTACCTGCCGTTTGTGAAAGCAGCAGATAAGCTTTCCGCACTCATCAAGTGCGTGGAGGAACAAAAAGCGGGCAATTGTGAGTTCAGTGCTGCATATGCGGCCACGCTTGCCAAGTTGCAAGCCATGGCTATGCCCGAAGTAGATTGTTTTTTGGCAGAATGCTTGCCAGCATACGGTGAGCCCTTGGATGGGATGTTATAGCGCTCAGGCGCAAGATAGATGAAATGACTGAAGGAGAAACGCATTGAACACTTGCTTGATTGAAACCAGCGGCCGCCATGTGCATCTTACCCAGCAGGCACTGGATGCCCTGTTTGGTGAAGGTTATGTGTTAAGAGAACTCAAACGCCTTTCGCAGCCGGGCGAATTTGCTTGTGTGGAAAAAATCGCAATGGTTGGTCCATCTGGGCTGATGAAAGAGCTGCGTGTGATTGCGCCACTGCGCGACTATGTGCAGGTTGAGCTTTCGGCCAGTGAGGCGCAAGCGATGGGCATTGATGCCCCCCTGCGCGAAAGCGGCGATGTTGCCGGCACGCCGGGCTGCAAGCTCATTGGCCCCAAGGGCGAATTGAACGTTGAGCAAGGCTGCATTGTTTCGTGCCGCCATGTGCATATGAGCACCGCCGATGCCGCGCACTACGGTGTGGCTGACCGCGACAAAGTCAAGGTCAAAAGCTGCGATGGCTATGTGTTTGAAGACGTGTTGGTGCGGGTGAAGGATTCATTCGTGCTGGCCATGCACATTGATGTGGACGATGCCAAGGCCGCAGGAATTGGCCGCGGCGTGTGCCCAGCGGGAGAGATCATTGCCTAGTTTTAGCATGCATTTGGCGGTTGCGCGCGCGGTTGATGCTGCACGCTCGCCTCTTTACTTTGTTGGCGCACTTGCGCCCGACGCCATGAACTACCCGCACAAGGAGCATCTGCACCTGCGCATGTGCGAAAACCGTGCGGAGGAACTGGCCAAGCTCGCCGCTGCAATCAAACCGACCGATGACTTCGCCGAGGGCGTGCTGGTGCATCTTTTCACCGACTGGCTGTGGGACACCACCCACCAAGTGCGTTATCGCCAGCACGACCAAAGCGACGACTGGTGGAGACACTATCAAGCGCACACGGGCGAAGCTTCGTCGCACATTTACTACACTCAGCCATGGGCGCAGCCGTTGTGGCAGGCCATGCTTGCTCTGCCGCAGGAAAGCTTTGGCACGTTGCCCGGCATTGCCCCGCAGGATATCACTAACCTCATGCAGGGCGAAATGCGGCGGGTGCAGCGTGTGCGCGGGCCGTCTGCGTTTTTCCCGCCGAAGATGGTGGATGAATTCATCGCCCAAGCCGCACAAGACTATGTAGCATGGAGAAGCACGCATGGATATTCTGCACCAGAACATTGACGACGTTCCTGTTAAGCACAAGTGCAAGCACGAGGGATATGAATATCGCAGACAGGATTTAATCCCCATGCGGCAAGCCAATTGCATGGCCTCGCGATATGAACTCCCGCCGGGCAATGCGGCATACCCCTATCACTATCATACGCAAAACGAGGAGTTTTTCTACATCCTCAGCGGCACAGGCACGCTGCGCACGCCACAAGGTGAACGACCCGTGCGAGCGGGCGATGCGCTGTTTTTCCCTGCGGGCGAACAAGGTGCACATAAATTGACAAACACCGGCGATGAGCCGTTGATATATCTTGACTTTGATACGTCTCATCCCATTGACGTTGCGCTTTATCCGGATTCGGGGAAAATCGGCATTTGGGGCAAGAATATCAATCAAGTGTTCAATACCAACACACAAGTTGACTATTATGAAGGCGAGTAGGGTGGCTCGCGGAGCGACAAAACCAAAAGGAGAAACACTATGCTAATCCCAGGCGAATACCAAAACGCGGTGCCCAAGGCGCAATTGGGCGTGATTGCGTTGCCCGGCTGTGAGGAAATGGCAGCGAACATCAACGACTATTTGGTCAAGTGGCGCAGCCCGCATGCTGCCGAACTGCCTGAGGGTCACCCGCGCCGCGAGCACTACGCGCAGAATAGTTATCTCATCAACGCCAGCATTGAGCGCTTTGCCACCGGCGAGGCCAAGGCGGTCATCAAGCAAAGCGTGCGTGGGCACGACCTGTTTGTGCTGTGCGACTGCTTCAACTACGGCGTCACACACAAAATGTATGGCATGCACTGCCCCACCAGCCCTGACGAACATTTCGCTAACCTCAAGCGTATGATTGGCGCGGCAGCCGGCAAGGAGCAACGGCTCACGGTTATCATGCCCATGCTTTACGAAGGCCGTCAAGATTGCCGTTATGGCCGCGAAAGCTTGGACTGCGCCATGGCGTTGCAGGAATTAGCCAGCTTGGGTGCTGCGAATATCATCACGTTTGATGCGCACAACCCGCGGGTGAGCAATGCTGTTCCCAATTGCGGATTTGAGAACGTGCCGCCGATTTATCAAATGATTAAGGCCATTGTTAACTATGTGCCGGACATTAACATCGACAAAGAAAACCTCATGGTTATTTCGCCGGACGAAGGTGGCATCAAGCGTTGCATTAACTATTCCGAAGTGTTGGGTGTTGACCTAGGCATGTTCTACAAGCAGCGAGATTACTCCCGTGTTGAGGATGGTCGCAACCCTGTGGTAGCTCATCAATTTTTGGGCAGCAATGTGCAGGGCAAAGACGTTATTGTGGTTGACGACATGATTTCCAGTGGTGGCAGCATGATTGAAGTATGCAAGCAGCTGCGTGAACATGGTGCAAGCCGTGTGTTTGTGTGCACAGCCTTTGGGCTGTTTAGTTCGGGCCTTGCACCAATGGATCGCGCATATGAAGCCGGTTTGTTCGATAAAATTTTCACCTGTGATATGATTTACACGCCCGACGAGCTGCGCGCTCGTCCCTGGCATGTTAGCGTGCGCATGAGCAAATACATCGCATTTATCATCGATACCATGAATCACGATAAATCTATTAGCCGTTTGCTCACCCCCACAGACAGAATCCATCGGCTGTTGGTGAACCGAGGATATAGGATTGGCTAATAGCGAATTGCTTCGTGCTTTGCAGCAAAACAATGCAACAAGTTTTAGCATGCCTGGGCACAAGCGCAACACCGCCTTGCTGGGCGCTGCGCTGCCCTATGCCATTGACATCAC
>Ga0131853_10010606_pt1 | contig 16853 bp, 6 predicted proteins | sample TergutLab28metaG_FD_92764 | JGI IMG/M metagenome (GOLD analysis project Ga0131853, IMG submission 92764) | Labiotermes labralis P1 segment gut microbial communities from Petit-Saut dam, French Guiana - Lab288 P1 (version 2) (version 2) | ecosystem: Host-associated > Arthropoda: Insects >...
ACTCACAAGCGTCCGCCACCTGTCTCTATCCTGGGCCAGCCCAATCCAGTCCATATACCCACATCCCACCTCCTGGAGATCCATCCTAATATTATCCACCCATCTGCGCCTAGGTCTCCCTAGCGGTCTCTTTCCCTCCGGTTTCCCCACCAAGACCCCAAACACCCCCCTCGCCTCCTCTTGCCTGATGTAAATCTACACCTACAAACATATTTTAATAGTTGAACAGAACCATTTCATTTCGCATCTTTCTTTTCGATGCTTTTGCCTCGCGTGCACAATGAAATAAACTTGACATAAAGAGGTATAGTTACTCACAAGCTGAAAAAAACAAGCAATTGTCAATTTAGTATTTTATTTAGATGAAATGTTTTTAAGACGGTGGTAGAGAATTTCTTACGACGAGATTGAATGTGCATTTATGTTTCTGAGGAAGGCTACTAAGTAACAAACTGATTTTCGTGTTAGCATCACCTCAGATTTATATCAAAGAAATGTTGAACAGGTGACTTGAACTCTTTAGTGTTGAGTTATCGACTTGATTTATTTAACTGCTGATTGCCTGAGTGGCAAATCTAAACAAAGCTTTGCAACACTCACAAGCTCACAAGCGTTGACTGAAGCAAAACATAGGGTCCATCCACTTGTTCATCCAAACCAGAGAAAAAACAAACCAAATATTTTGACATTCAGAGTTTTAATCTTCTTTCCCCACTTCCTTCTGTACAATTTATACTGTGTTTTCAGTTTAAACCTACATCTTAACATGTTAATATATACCAGTTAACCCCGCTTATTCAGTACGCAAAATTATGTCCTTTCTGTTTTTTATAAAACAACTGACGATTGAAATTTCAAAGATAAATACGATAAGAATGAAATAAGCCTTACAAAATTTCTGTCCATTTTATGGCTTATATTAATTGCTCAACAGAATTTACATTCTCCACACACACACACACACTTTCACTTCACTTCTATTTCCAACCCTAATGCCTGTAAAAAAAGGCAGCTGGAGGTAAGAAACTCCGTGCTGTTTCTGTACTTCTGTTTGCAGAACACTTCAACGTACGTGCAAAATCGCTCACGTTTTCAACGGCCAGTTTATTCAGTGAAGCGGAATAATTTATCGTCAGTTCATTACCATGTCATTAATACTATTTAAAGCAATGGTTTATTATATCAGTTCTTAGAATAAATTATTTCTTGACAATTGCTGTAAAATGCATTTGTTTTCAAAATATATGCGGTTCACTGTGAAACCCATGTAGGTAATACAGGCTCAATCTGTGCCTGTCTGTTATCACGGACACTTTATAAAGTCTCACCAAATCTGCGTAACCCTTGCCAAAATTTATCCTAATTCGCAGAACCTTAAGGCACATAGCGCGGCAAAATATGAATTGAAATATTTAAAAATAAAAAAACACAGACCTGCTCAAAATGAAATAATGTGAACTGCCAACTTGATGCAAAGAGGTAATTTTATTGATATATTCTTAGCTCTACATGTGCCGTCCGCACCATACACACGACCTACACAGCGGCTCTCAAGACCACCACCCATCCACTAACTCGGTGCAGAAAACCGTATGCTGCAACTCAACATCGAAAGCTCCTGATGATGGGCGTATGAACCCGAAACATGTGGAGCTAAGAATACATCAATAAAATTACCTCGTTGCATCAAGTTGCCATTTCACATTATTTCATGAGGAAGATGCACGGTCAAATTACCCTCAAGTTCCTTGCTTAAAATGTCAAAACAGTAATTATAACAATACAAATATTTATTTTAAAAATTTATTTTCCTGGCAGTAAGCACAACAGAACTCAGATAATCAAGAATTCAGAGGAAATAACTTTGTGTTCTACTGAGCAGCAGCCACATAACTCGCGAAGCACCGGCTGAGAAACTCCTTCGTACTGTACATACATCGCGTGACATTTTGTTTACGTTTTTTGCTCCGTGCTTTGTAATATAATTATAAAATATTAACCAACAAAATGCGTCTTTTCTAATTTAATATTTTAATTTTTAATTTTTGATGTCTTCTACATGTTTGGAACCCGAGAGTTACTCTTCTACCTACAAGACTGCTTATATTGATGCATATAAAACACACTGTACATATGCTTATTGGACCGTGCATCATCTTGATATTTGCATGAAGGTAGACCAACTAGATGACACTTGCTTGCTAAATTGACATAATAAAGCAAGTGTCATCTAGTTGGTCTACCTTTATTCAGACACTGTACCATAATATACCTGTATATACAACCGTCTTCCTGAAGATGAACCCTCGGGTTTGGAACATGCAGAAGACATCAAAAAATTTAAAAATAAAATATTAATTTAAAAGGCGTATTTGTTGGTTTATATTGTACAATGACTTCGTGTGACGTCACAGATCTCTTTCTAGTAGTGACGAATACAAAAATTCAAGAGTGGAGTTGAAGGAATCAGTCTTTGCCAGTGACAGGAGCAATTTTAATGCAGTATCATGCAGTTGTAATATTTGATGTTGATTAGGCACATTGCTATAGTAGATCAGCCTGCCTATATTTTCTTTGCATTAAACAAGCCCTTTTCTTTTCACGTTAACGAAAATCAAGCTTAAGAATGGGCCATTCTCAGTAGGCTGCATGGAGGTCGCTATTACATTCGAAGTTTTCTACATGAATTAGTGAAAGAGATCAGTTTGATCCAGCCGTGCTAAAAAGGGCCACCGTCTTAAGGGATATACAGCAGTTGAAGTTAGTATATGGGTAATAATGTTTCGGATAAGCTAACTGCCTCCCTCTTCAGGGTAGTCTAAGAAGACAGATGCAGTCCTTAGAAATGGCAGCGTTGCTTATAGGTTACTAGAGGCCTACAGGCACCAAGATTTCGGAGAAGTTAGCTGCTTCCATCGTCATGCGTCAGATATGAAATGTCTCATATAAACTTAAAACATGTTTACACGCAGCATTTACTATTATCTGCGCAAAAAAAAGGACGACTTTTAAGGTCGTCAGTGGCGTTGCGCAATGTCAGTGGAAACCAGCTACCAACTGATGCTGCTGTCGACATCACGACGTTCGAAGACCTCAAATTTACAGCGCAGTATGCCTAAAATTTCGCGTGATAGCTTTCTGTAAAATAGTCTAAAATGCCGAGAGAGGGATTTTTTTTAGCCACTTAATAGCCGGTAAAATAGAGCGACTTTTGTTTTTTTGGATAATGCTAAAAAAGTCACGAAACACAAATTGTACAAATGAGTAAGGCTTATGAAATACGTACGGGATTTTCCAAACGGAAAACAGAATTCTAAATTGGATAGTGTCCATCCCGTTGTGTATGCGTAAACAGTGTATTAATTAAAACCGTCCTTACACAACAATATAAATAAGAGTTGCAATAATTTGCAACTCTTATTTATATTGTTGTGTAAAGACGGTTTTAATTAATACACGGAAAACAGAAGTTAACAGCGCGATTTCAGACTTCCGCCGCGAAAGTAGATAAGAACTGCTTCTCATGGGTTATTACGCAACGAGTAGCGGCAATTCCTTACCGACGTTTCGGGACAACCAATAGATCCCACCTATGCACTGAGCCCGAAACGTCGGTAACGAATTACCACTACTCGCTGCGTAATAACCCAGAAGAAAGTAGTTCTCAGAATGGACAGCTTCACTGTGAATGGTGAATGTGGACAGGCCGAATTTCCGTTAAGTTCTGGAACACTTCCGAAACAACAGGCGGGCCTGTGTAGCTCTTTATTTTTTGCAGATTCTAGTAATGTGTTTTTAGCTTCATAAACGTAATACAGAATTGTGTTTTTTAGTATTCCTGTTCCTGTTTAAGCGTGCCTTTATGTGTCCAAAAACATCCACACATGTGCTATTTCGGAGAGGTATGGATAGGTATTACAGGGTTTTAATTATCCTCGACACACAAAAAATGACGAAAGAACATTAACATTTTTGATCTGACCGACTTAGTTGGTCTGGTTTCCGGTCATACGGAATTTGGAGTTGCGGGGAGAGGGGAGCTGCAGAGACAGCTGCTCATCCCCGCACCGCGCATGCTCGATGCCAACCCACATACAAAGCTTCAAAGATGGCGGCCACAAACTAAAGCATAATTTAACGCATCAATAAAACAACGCTTATGCACGGGAAGGTAAGACTATATAAATAAAATGTTGATAACCCAATTAACGGGAAAGAAGTACGTAAAGTGACTGTGCTTAAGAATCGGTAGGAACTGCAGGGCATATGTTAAATATGTGACAAAACTGGGCCAAGCTGTTGTGTTTTACATGTAGGCCTAAGTTTAAAATGACGGTTGCTGCGAAGCAAAATATGGGCTGTGACTTCTGAAGCCAGTGAGATGCTGCTCATTGTATAGGCTGGTGTCTTTTTTTTTTAACCTTCTCTGCCGTTTCTTTGCGTGTGTATTTTTACGCCATTTGCAATTACCAAAATATCGATATATTTTAGAATATAACAATACTGTAGACTAACGTTAAAAATTGTAGAGATATTTCACAAATTTATAATTAATTTACAGGCCTCATTACAATATATAGTATATACACCGCTTTTTGGTGTGTTTAATTAGAAAACTGTACGTAACGAAATTTCCGAAAATAAGAAAAATTTGTTCGAATGTTATGTAGAATTAAGGACTTCCAGATTTGCCCTCATTAGTGGCATACTTGATCATAAGTAATTTCTATAACAGAATAAAAGAAATGCTACTTTATATTCGAGATATGTGCCAATTATACATGTTAGCCATTATTTTGACTTCAGAATGAAATATTTGAAAATATTAGTAACTTTCTAAAATTTATGATAGAAATTAAGATTCTCAGAATTTCTCATTATTGTGGCATATGTCTTTCGAAATAATTTTTATCACAGATTAAAAGAGATTTTATTTTTCATTGGAATAAAATACAAGTTTTGAGTTAGCCTTTAATGTAAAAAGTTAAACGAAATATCTGAAATTAACGATAAATTTTACAGATTTTTTTTAGAAATGAAGGCTATCGGAGTTGCTTTTCCTTGTAGCATATATTTTCAGAAATAATTCTTATTACTAAACAAGAGAAGCGTTTATCTGTATTCAAAGAAGATATATGCCTTTATGTGAACTCTTTTAAGTGTTCTCATAAAGGTACTGATTAGCTAGGTTAATATGATAGTGGCTTTAATAATAAACGTCGAGTAGACATAATCGCAATAATAATAACAATAATAATAATAGAAGTAAGAACTAATAATTCTGTATAAAAATCAGCTAATGACTGCATTTTTCTTTAGGCGTGAGTAATAGCTGCACAAAAATAATTCTATAAACAAGAAATATTTATCATAAACTGGAACAGTATCTCATATAATTTAAACTGACTTATACTGCTGCTATGTAATTTGTGATACATTTACCATATACCAGAATGAGGGGAGGGGGCCTGCATACCCCTCACCCCCCCCCACACAGACTCTTTACATATATTACAGCATTATAAAGACCAGTCTTATGTGTTGTACAAAACATGCTTAGAGAATTTGTCTTGTCCCTCTTATACTGTACTTAATTAAAGTATCATCCATTTTATTAACCTTCTTGTTGTCTTCTACCCTTATGAAGATATTATTTTATAAAAAGAAGTCACACTATCAAGTAACATGTTTTAATTTTACACTGAAATTGCTATTTGTAAGTTGATATTAGAATTACAGATATTTGTGATGATGCATATATTATAAAAATTTAAATTTCCTACATATTAATTAAACCCAAACATGGTATAACACCTAATATTGTGATGAAAGTGTTGAAGGCTTGAAAAATTTCCCAACTTTTTGAAAGAATACTATGTGTAATTAAGAATCAAATTTCTGTGTCCATTTATTTAAAAAAAAATTACACATTGGCTTAAATGAATAGAGTAAAGAAAAGTGGTAAACTGTAGGTCTGTCCTGCAAAAGGTATGAATGCATTTATGTGACAGTTGACCCCTTAAAACTGATTCAGAGTAATTTTCTCTTGCATTAGACAAAAATTTGTATATACTTGAGGAATTGGAAGTGCAGAAAGAATATTAACCATAGGGTATTGATTTTGTTTGTTCCTACTTCAGTTTTCAGTCTAGTCTGAAAGCTGGTAGCCCCTTTATTGATGATGGATAAAATAAGACCTTCAAAATTCAAGGCAAGTGCTTAGCTACCAGCCTATTCAATATTTGTGATGAACTGAAGGTGCATATAAAATTTTATGGAGAATTAATTAATATTGACATTTCATATTTTGTATTATAAGACTTCAAAAACTCTGATAAACTTACAAGAATACAATTTATGCTCACAGTTATGGTTTTAGGCATTGATATGTCTTTGGTAAAATGTATTCAAATCTCTTTATAGAAAATCTGGAAGCTTACATATTCTGTGCCTGTGATTGCAGAATTTAATACTAATGCAGCACGTGTTCCTAATCAAATAAAATTTCCAACCTGTATTATAAAATTTGAAAGATTTGTATTTTTATTTGGCAATTTTAAAGCATATTTTTGTAGTAAATATTTTTTCTTTAATGGGCCCATAAACTTCAAATATATTTAGTTAATTCAAAATTTTGTTTTGACATGTAGGTGAAGAGGCACATGCTTAACTTGACAGGTGCTTTAGACCGATAGATATTATAGGCCTATAAGTTGTTTACAAAAATTACCTTAATTTTTCAGTATTTTGTGTACTTTTCTAAGATGTTCATTGGTTCAGAAACAGAAGAATTTCTTGGAGAATTTAGTGACATATGAAATATTAAGAATCGTGCGTTTGAATGCAGAAGAAAAATACGGCCGAGGTGCACAATATGAAAAGGGAAATTCAGAATAAAGAAATCTGATTTATAAAAAAAAAATCGCTTGTCAGGAAGCCTGAAAATTATTTTTGGGACATGCAATATTTTTGTATCACTTTTACTATCCATTGACAAAGCATGCCATCATACAACTCAGAAAACATTAATGCAAATGGCAAATGACCTTCACCATGTTGCATGTACATCATGAACATTGCTGTAATATCGTCTGCCAGTAACAATTGTACTGACTTCCTGACCAGCACATAAGGTCAGGGTAGTAGTGTCTGGCAGAAGTTAGATTTAGACATTTATGTATACTATGTTACCAACATAGATGGTATAAATGTCTATATCTAACATAAACTATTTTTAACAGGTTAGCTTGATTCAAAATAATACGTCCGGAATAGCACAGTCAGTATAGCGACTCGATAAGGGCTGGACGGTCCGAGGATCGAATCCAGGTGGCGGCGAGATTTTCCACACTCGTCCAGCCCGGCCCTGTGTCCCACCCAGCCTCCTGTTTAATGGGTACTGGCTGGGGTAAAGCGGCCGGGGCGTGACTTTGACCAGCCACCCCCATCTAGCGCCGATGTTAAAGAAAGAGTAGAACTATGCCTGTACTCACCCTCAGGGCCTTAGTGGCCTCTTGTAGGATGAAATAAATAAGCCGACCGCCTTGTGAGACTGTATTTTGAAGGAACTTTAAAATAAATTTTGTTACTACAGTGAATGTATAACATTATTTTTAAGACTGTGAGTAATGTAGTGCATGTATTTTGATATTCAAATTAAACAACTGTTTGCATATAGTGTAAGTTATTCAAAATCTACTGGTATACAAATAGTGATTAAGAGGACTTTTTTAAATTAGCTGAATGAAAATTCGCTGCAATAAAATAATTTTTAATGTCCGTCCTTCACAAATGAGCACTTTTGTCATCGTTGTATGTACAAAAGAACTAAATTCAGCCTTCGGAACTTTCGGATTTTGTATAAAGACATATATATGACGATTCATTATATTTTGCCTCTTTACATCTTTTAGTTACTGAAGAATATTTATATTCTAATAATTGGTTTAGGCTGTAGTTGAAACATGTTGACTTATCTATTAACCACCATCTTTAGAATACTTTCATTATAAGATTGTACAGCTCATATGTCCATGTTCACACTACAAGTAGAATAAAGATCCAAAGCAGGGAACTTTTGCTGTCTTATAATCCGAAATTTACTTAGACTTAAGTCTAGGAGCACAATTTCTCTCCATGTACACGAAAGATAATGATAAGTAACAATAATTTAATTAGGATGTGACGGAATATGGCGGTTATCTGTTGATGGGACTCTCGAAGAGGGCGCATGACCCCATTTTGTAGTCCAGGAGGCCTTGTTGTATTAAAACAATTTACACAAAAAAGACAAGGCGCCAAAGAGAAAGACATTCCTGCTAGATATAATCAGTCTATGGAGTTTTAGACGTTTCTTTCTAAGATACCGGTTTTAAATTTCATAGAATTTCGTATATAATTTTTCGTAATCAGACATCCATTAGACCTCAGGTTTGATTACAGGGCTCAGCATATTGCTGTGAAGAACTGAGAGAAGTTATATTGTATATGTTTATTGTGGCTGCTATGTTGTTATTTTTGTGACGCCCATGTTCATAATATAAGTTAAGCACCATTGCTTGCCAGAATTTCAGAACGGTTAATTTAAGTGTAGTGGCTGAATTAAGAAGTTAAACTTTGTAGGATTCTACAGTGTGCTATAGTTCGCTACACAAATAACGGTCTTATGTACCGTAAGTGCGCACACACATGTGGCAGCATTGTGCTGATTAAGTAAAATAAAATGATGAAATTAATGTGCGATATACTGGAACTGGTGGCAAAATTCACCTATGTCTATGTTCATTTTCAAATGTTACACAATATAATTTCTTAAATATAATTTTATAAGCTGTTACAACCTAATGGAAGCATTGCGAAAACAAGTGACGCTTCTGATTTTGAATTTCCAGTCGTGCTTAGATAATGTCAGTATTTTGAAGTGCCCCATTTTGCAAACAAGCAGAGTATATCATTCCTGAGGCAACAGCCGGCATCTCCACGTTTGGCTTTAAGTTTGCCTTTACGAAATTTTGGGTAGGTCGTGTGTTTGCAAGTCTACATCTCACATGTAAAAAATTAGCAGGTAATTGGTAACTTTTCCTCAAATAAATTATGTCTGTCTTAAATTTATGTCGTAAGGACATAGGAATTTTACAAAAATCGTTTTGTGCGCGGCTACCTTGTGGTAATACGTGAATAAAAAATACAACTTTTTGTTATTTGTTGGTATGAATAAGTTGCTTACTGCCCCTATTGTACACACAACGAATCTTCACCCTGACGGTGAATGTTGCTATTTATGTTCTAAACCTTCTTTATGAAAGGAGGCACACACATATACATACATAACCTCTTTCACAATTGAACCTAGGATATGGGCAGGTCGATCCGCTGTTGCATACCTGGCAGGGCCACGATACCTCTCTGTGCCCCGAAACGTCTAGACATATTCTGGGGCCCACCCAACTTATTGTTCAATGTAAACCGCGAAATCGTTTCCTTGGTTAAAGTGGCTGGGGCGTGAAGCTGGTCACTAACATCCATCTAGTCCCGTGGTTAAGATTACATGGTGCTGTAAGTCTGTATGCCTTTATAGTGCATGCATGGACAACTTTACCTGCACCACAGTTCAATATTCTAGGCCAGTACTGGCCCAAGCTCTACTACTTGGACAACCATATTGTGCGAATACAGTTCCTAGACTTGCAGTGTAATTCTTGGATGAACATACAGTTTCGAAAGTCATGGCCAGGCCGTTTTTCCATACCTCATTCTGCTCCCAAAGAGAACAAGTACTCTACATCTAAGCTATCACATGCTCTAATACATTATACGTCTGTCACTGCGGATCAGTGCTTTCGTTGTACCAGCGTTTAACCCTAACCCTTTTGGCATGTGTGAAAAAGGCTGAAGACAGTTTCGTGATGTATCTGCACTTCTGGCCAGGACTATCGTGCAGCTGTGTTTTATTTGCTAGTCACGTGCCAGTAATAAAATTAGTTATTTAGTAAAACATGTATACTGTAGTTGTTAAAATATCTCAATTACTGTGAGAAGTGTGTGATGCTTGAAACAAATGTTGTAATGTTGGTATAAGTATACAAATCAAAAGTATTCCATTAAATAATTTTACAGACTTATTGAACATTGTGATTTATCCCAAATATGATATTCAATCCAGAAGCGCCAAATTGACCATTTCATAAAACAGAACGTCAAAAAATAAGGAACAGTCAGAATTCAAATCGCCTCTTTATAATTCTTGTGCTCTGAATTTAGAAATATATTTCGCATAGACACAGTATTAAGACATGTTGATTTTATTCTGAATTCATCCCGTTCGACTTCTGACCAAATATAACCAAACATTAATCGAAATATACTGGAACATAATATTTCGTTGGTTTATGAATCACTTCATAGATGAATCTCAGAAGTAGTTATATTAGCGGACCGATTTTCTTGGAAAATTTTATGAACTTTTGTATGTATGATGTGCAAAAATCAATTTATTCTTTTGCTTTTAGTTACATTCCAGCGGTTACCTTCGTATCGAGGACAATGTGGAATGTGCAAAATATTTAGTTGTTAACGCAATACTAAGGAATTTAATTGTACACTTCGCTCTTATAATTAATCATGTGTACGCTTTTCAATCAAACATGAAGTTACATTTATCTCAGTAATTAACCAACTTTACAATAATTTTATTTCATGCCTCTACATGTTTCGAGCACATGTGCTCGAAACATGTAGAGGCATGAAATAAACGTATTGTAAAACAAAAATTTTGTGCATCAAGTTGGTTAATTACTGAGATAAATATAGAGATGCACGGTCAGCAAAACTTCAAAAAATGAAGTTACGTGTTTCAGTCTGGTACCTTAAAATGCTGCATATTGTTGAATATTAAGATTTATGTATAAGAACCGTGATGATGCACACAGAGGCGGTCTGCGAAACTCTTGTTTACTTTATCCACCTCACGCTTCTTCAGGTCGAGACGGTTTGATTGAAACTATAATCGCCATATTACCCATAGAGACAAAATAAGCTTCTACCGCACCATATAATATCTCAACTGGGTATACCACGGTGCTATTTATTTGTTGATTTATTTCAGTTTGGGGTTGTTTACGTGATTACAAGCCCGTGTAATGCAAGGTTCTTTAGGAACAAAGATTCCCTAAAAGCATGTCTATTTACACTGGACTACTACTCAGTTTACTGATCATGCAAATACGCTACCAATATTGCTCCACCTTTATTTAATCTTTGCCTGTTTCTTCCCTGTAATTCTTTGACGTGTTATTTAAAAACTTTTCGAGTTGCTAAGGTTATGCAATGTTGGTAAAGTGGAGTGGATGAATGAAGTACACTTATTCAGTCCAACACAGCAGGTTTATTTTGATTCACATTATGCCTTTACACGTGTGCTACATGTTTCGGCCTGTACTTAGGCCTTCATTAGGCTTGTCAATGAAAAAATCTGACAAAGGGAGATATAATAAATCCTAAGGGGCCCTTTGTTTAAAGTCGCCTTTTTTTATATAATGTTAAAACAGATTACGTGTATAAAATATAAAAATGTAGGACCTAAATAAATTTTAAAATGCATATATAAATATTTTTATTAAATTTATGCGTTATATACTGATTTACCCTTATAAAATACGAACTCTTACTACAACACATGAGAACCTAAACGTAATAAAAGTTTTTATAGTACATTTTAAAAATTATTTAGTTCCTATACTTTTATAATTTATATTTTGTTTTAACGTTTTATATATATATAATATATATATAAAATATATATTATATAATTCAGAATTTTATTATATATATAATATTGACTGTAAACAAAAGGCCCCTTAGATTTTATTATATCTTCCTTTGTAAGATTTTTGTATTGACATGCCTTATTATGGCCTAAACACAGGCCAAAACATGTAGCAGACGTGTAGAGGCACAATTTCAATCAAAATAAACCTGTTTTGTTCAACTGAATAAGTGTGTTTTATTTAGTAATAAACACAACGGGATGGCTGTCATATAGCTGGAGTGAATGAGTGTGGAGCACTGCTGGAATGATACTGGCAGGGGAGAAGAGAGGCGTTCGGCGTTCTGTCCCAGTGCCACTTCGTCCACCACAATTCAAACATGGAGTGGCCGGTGACCGAACCCGGATCTCTGCCTTAAAAGAATAACTGCCCTCATTTCTCATTCTTTTTCACGATAGCTTCCAATGAGGGCTGCGTCTTATTAATTCATTAACACTGTTTCGGCATCGCACTTTGCTGCGAGCTGACGAACAAAAAAAGTTGTATTTTTGCCCACCTGTTTCAAACTACCTGACTTTCATTTTTCTGTGGGGGGGGGGAGGAGGCCATCCCGTTGCGTATGATCAAATTTGTAGAATATATTATGCACCATCAATACACAACATAAATCAAACAAGATGCAATAATTACAATTACGTGATATTTGGCTACATGTTTCGGCCGTGACCGGCCATCTTCAGGCCAACTAAGAACAACAATTAAGGAACAGTGAAAATATTACTCAGTGGGATCCCATTTCGTTCACATTAAACCTTGATGAAATATGAAAATTCTTACTTAAGATTAAAATCTTAATTTCATGAAAATTTACTTAAGATTAAAATCTTAATCTTGATTTTAATCTTAAGTAAGAATTTTCATATTTTATCAAGGTTTAATGTGAACAAAATGGGTTCCCATTGAGTACTATTTATACTGTACCTTAATTGTTGTTCTTAGTTGGCCTGAAAATGGCCGGTCACGGCTGAAACATGTAGCCAAATATCACCTAATTGTAATTATTGCATCTTGTTTGATGTATGTCGTGTATTGATGGTGCATAATATATTATACATACCCGACTTTCCCTTACCTATGGTACACATAATGCGTGTTGCGAAGAATTGCTGTAATAATATTCAGAATGAAATAAGCAAAATAACTTGAATGATCTCTGCAGGTTTAGGTGTATGTGTAACATAGGCTTATATGCATGCCCATTTATTTATATGTACATGAATACTGGCACTCCTTTCTTCCTGGAGTTGGTGTTAAGAAAACAGAGGCAGGGAGGGGGTAGGTGATTTTTCTGGAGATGTTAAAATGTACCAACTTGATGTCACTTGTTATTTTATTTCACTTCTTATGTACTCAACATGTTTCGGACATTAATATATTCATCATCAGGAGCTTGCGACTATGCTGCTGAATTACCACATTGGTCGTTTTGTTCTGTAAAGACGGAGGATTTAGCGTTAGTGTAAATTTATGGTGTTTAGTGGTGTGTGCTTGGTGTGACGTGCACATAAGAAATTAAATAAAATAGCAAGTGACATCAAGTTGGTCTTTTATTCTTCAGCTATCACAATGATGCACGGTCCAATAAACATAAGTTAAAATGTACATTTGGGAACGATGAATGCTTTGGATTAATTATTCTAAATCCTCTGAAGTTAAGCTGAATTTGACCCCGCACATCTGTGCTGCAGTAATTGGCGACAATGAACCGTGAAGTACAAAGACAAGCTGTCTCCTAGCCAGGGACATACTCTATAGTGTTCATAATAAGTCTGAAAAAGTTCTGTTAACTTTTACAAACGTTATTAAGAAAGTGACATCATCTACCATTAGCGTACCTTTCTTTAAGGAAACACGGCAACAGTTACATTTTGATATTGGTATTGTCAAGTCATTGTTTCTCATTATAACAGTATTTACAGTTCACTGGTCACCAAGGCTCCACCAGAATTATCATTCCTATACTGGGCATTTTCGTACAGCTTGTTAAATCAAAATCGCACATTACTTTCCAAAAGTCGCTAAATAGGTGATGCCTATAACTATTCGGTGTGAGGCAATTGTATATTTCACCCTATAACCTGCCACGAAGGCACAGAAAGGGAGTAGAGGTATAGCTCCACTGCTTCTTTAACTTCGGCATTAGATGTGGGTGGATGGTTCACTCCACGCCCCGACCGCATTACCGCCGGGGATAACCCGGTACCTACTGTCTATTCCCTGTAGGACAGTAAATTTTATTGATTGCTAGGTTTTCATTTCTCAGATATTTAACAAAATTCCGGAAATGTTTACTGAATTGCCTCACGTCTTACGCATGTATGGTTCTCGAATATTGTAACACGTGGTGTTCACGGTTTGACTCCCATTCAAGGCATGGTTGCATGTCCGTGTTTTGCTTTCTTGTTGTCTGTTTTTTACGTAGAGATCTCGCAATACGTCTATTCTCCGTCCACGAAATCTTAAACGAATATCACACCAACTGTTTCAGAATCAGACTATAATGCGCAGTGTTCAGGATTTGCACAGGAAAAAAGAAGTATTTTGCCTTCACTTTAGCCAGCGGTTCATGATAAGCCCGCCGTCCTCGATAAGTGACTGTTTCTGAAACACGCTTTAACAGCGAAGTCTTCACCCACGCCGCAATTAAATTAAATCAATTAGTTAAATCCACAGATTTCAATAATCAGTACCTTATTTAAGCACGGAGCAGGCGCAGAAAGAATATGACTCATGAGATGGTAGAGGGGTGATTTATTATGTTCCGCTTGAAGGGGAGACAGTTGCGGGTTGTATAAGGCTCTTGTGTTGGGGCTGAGGATTGGAGGGATGCCGAAGTACGATGATATCCCCATAGGTCAGTACGGTGCGTAAGATTGTGTCTGAGAGGATTAAGCTAAGGTGCGCGACACTCGGTTCAAAGGGGAACCTCAAGATGGTAATTTTGTACCTATTGTCCCTAAGTCCGGTAACAAGTAGCTATCTGAACAAGAAAAAACCAAGTAAGGTACATTCTCTTTAAACAAAACATTTTTCTGGAAATATAACCGGCGTTCATCTTGTACACTTTTACAATATGGCCTGACAATACAACAAACATATAAAGTAGCAATCTGTAGGCAAGAAGTCATTTGGATTTATGACCATTTCGAATGAGACATTTTGCGAGCTTTGACAGTGAAGTGTTTTAAAAAAACTCGAACTTAGACTCCTGACAAAAGCCAGAGATTTTTTTCCCTCTTCCAAAGTCTCCCCCCCCCCACCCCACCCCGTCGGCTGTGGATGTCATCAAACTGCTTACTACAGTTGCTTCGGGAGCGAAGCGTGAAGCTGATTATTTGCTTCCACACAGCATCGGGGTTAATCACGTGTGGAAATATACACATCAGCTCTCCCCCCCTCCACTTCATATACCCTCATTACACGGTGCACAGAGACAGTAATAGTTGTACCTTTACCTTCACCGCGGCTATTTCTTGATTAATAATTCGAAGCAATAATTACGTCTCAGAATAGTCTGTTTCAAAACGGAAATGTTATTTAGGGCCTATGTTCAATTTGTGTTTTGCCTAGTGCATAAAAAATGTTCTCATTGTTTCCTTGACATTAGTATGTATATTTGTCTTACACTAGTGTAAAAATGCACCATTTTTATGTATAAATTTAAATGTTTCTTTTGGCTTTACGTCAGTCGTAATTGAAATAAAAGTTCATAATTTAATGACATTTTTTATCACTGACACTTAAATTGTGTAGTAGATCTGTCGTTAGAAGCAAGAACTGTGGTACACTCTACAATAAAATATAGGCCTACATTATTTGTTGCTTCACTGATGCAGATTAAGACCTTTTTAAGTGGCGATGTAAACACTGCGTAGTAAATTATCTGATAAAATGTTTCCTTCCCTTATCGATTGACATTGCGCACCAAGAGCTGTTTCTTTCTTCGTCACCTCACAGACACACACCAGCGCTTGTACAAATTTACCCCAGCGATCTCTATTTTCCAAGAAAGATACTTTACTTTTTTTTTATTCCGAAAAACATTACTATAGTTTTAAGTGTCCGTGGACAGCTCAAGGTCTTCCACTTACTACTTATCCATAATACTGTTAATGTTAACTCTTAAAATAGCTGTAACAAGGCTTTGAAATTTCGTGAACCATAATAAATATCCTGTTGCAAGCCTCTTGACGTGATGTATAAATTCTGATGTGCAAAAATTCGCACACTTACGAAATTTACAAAGAGCATGACTCAAACATAGGGTACATATACAGTGATAGATGATAGAGTGTTGCCTACCTCTGTGGGACTGGTCAGCTCTCACTTACGGACAGACCTGGAACAAAAACACGAAAAATAATTTGAATAAAGTGAATCGCAGTGTAAGGACGTCTAAAGTGTTTGCTATACATAGTGAATGTTACGCAATTTAGAACTGCAGAGGAAAAGTGAGGGCATATACTTCAGGAAAACTGCAGTCCTGTGTCAGAACAGTAAGAAATGAACTTTTTTATGTGGGACGACAACACGTAGCTTATCTTGTAGGCTACCTTTCTTAGAGAGTATGGCAGAAAGCTTACAAAATAACAATTATTATTATTATTATTATAACGGCCATAAACATTTTATTATGCCCAACTAACGTACAGTACAGTACATATATACACGTACATATAATAGGAAACCGTTTATGACTATGTGTATGTTAACGCTTTCGTATAAATGAGAAGAGACTGAAATATCGTGTAAATAATCAGGAGCTCGACCTGTCGCATTCTCATTTAGGAGAAATAAAATGGACGAGAAAGCATGTTTGGAGAATGGATGGCCCCTCCACTAATAATTACAAATATAGACTAATAGGATGGATCTCCAGGAGGTGGGTATGGGTATATGTACTGAATTGGGCTGGCCCAGGATAGAGACAGGTGGCGGACGCTTGTGAGTGCGGTAATGAACCTTCGGGTTCCGTGAAATGCGGGGAATTTCTTGACTAGCTGCAAACCAGTTAGCTTCTCAGGAAGG
>Ga0131853_10010607_pt1 | contig 16852 bp, 6 predicted proteins | sample TergutLab28metaG_FD_92764 | JGI IMG/M metagenome (GOLD analysis project Ga0131853, IMG submission 92764) | Labiotermes labralis P1 segment gut microbial communities from Petit-Saut dam, French Guiana - Lab288 P1 (version 2) (version 2) | ecosystem: Host-associated > Arthropoda: Insects >...
AAAAATACTGGGCACTTTACATGAAGACATAAGTATATTTTATTGACAGCAACATATACAGTTCGAAAGTACACAACAGAACACACTGTTGTGCTTCCAAGACAACACTCAGTATTCTATATTGCACACAGTGCCATACGTAGCTAAACAACACAAAAGAGAACACATGGTTGCATTTCCACACCAGATTCATCTCTTGTTTCACTGCAAATGTTATTCAAGCATAATGGATAGACTGACACATGCATTATGAAGGGCAAAGACCTGAATGCACCATAATGTTTGCATTATACATTCACTGCTTATCTTATTAAGGTCTACCTGGAACCTCTAGTTTCATTCCCAAAGTAAGCGCACTTCTGTACAGACGGTACACAACTTTCAGACATTCACCTTCCATGCATTTTGACTTTTCATTCAGGAACGAATTATGTGTAAAAGTTAGTTACTGCATGTATACCATCTCACATTCCTTATAAAAAGAACTCCCCCCCTCCACAGTGTTGCAAAACTCTTTGAACAGCTAAACCCCGTTTACACTCCAAACCAAATATCTCTAAAAGCTGACCCAGTGCCTTCACGATGGTTGGGGTCAAGCAATAAGAAAACAAAACTGCTCACAGCACTCATAAGCAGCACTAACAGCAAAACATTCTCCGACACCTTCTGACATAATCATCAAATGCTGCCATAACAAGTCATTCACTTCAGTCTTTTTCTTCTACACATTTTCACTCACTACCATTGTCGCATGTAAACTTAATTTTCAATATTGCAAAGTTATGAAAAATGCCATAATCTGTAAAAGCCAAAGGTACAGAAACAACAATCATCACTAAATTTATAACAAATGATCCAAACAGTTAAATTTTTATCAAAATTATGTAAAGCAATGTAAAATTAGAAAACTCAAAACTTATTCCACTAACCTTAATTAAATCTTCTATTTTGTGAAATGGACCCTTTTTTTCACGATAGTGAATCACATTTGCTGCCAATTCCTGATTCAATCCACGCACTGTCATCAGTTCAAAGACATTTGCCGTATTTACATTAACTACTCTACTTTGCAAATGTGGTGAGTCCTTAAGGCCAAGGCGGCTATAGTTGTTCAATTCAGAGCTTGGTAAGCTGTCAATTGACTGAGCTCTTGAGGAAGCACAGCTGTACAAATGAAAAACAAAAATACCACTATACAGTGTCCTTGTGATCATGCATCATGCCATGATGGTGTGTGTGCATGAATACATGTGCATGGTGCAGGGGGAGAAACTCCACATATTTGTACCTTACATAATATACAGAGAGGTGAGTGTTCCAACTGCTTTTCCTCAGGGAAACAGGCTTCCTTACACACCGGAGAGAAGGCTAGATAGGTCTCCAGTTGGTATGGACAGGTCATAAAAGACAAACATCTTGAGCCTTTTACAAATCAATCCCTGGTCACCCAGCCTGTACTCAGCCACTTCACTGACATGAGCTGTCCAATATATGAAGAGCTTAATATTCAAATGTGACCTCAAACTTCAGGTTTTACAGCACTTGTCAAATGAAATGTCGAAGTATATCACACAATTCTAACAAAATGTATAAACAAAAGACTGGTGGAAAGAGCATGCTGAACTAATGAGGTGCAGCAGGATTTAAAAAAAACTGAATTATCAAACAAGAGAACACACCTCAAAAGATGAAAATATTCAATTTTATAATACCTGAATAAGGAAACCTTCTAATAGTGAATGTGATGTTGAGATATCCATAATTTCATACCAGCTTTACTAAGAGAATCAACCATCGCCTTTATTCAAGTTACAAAAACTAACATGGAGTGACTCAGTTCTTAACAAGTACTGAACATGGTAGTGTAATGGTTAGCATTTCTGCTTAGTATTCACATGCCCTCAAGTTCAAAACTTGATACAGTAACCAGATAACATGCACGATATTTCCCACTATTTCCTCATCCTGTATGAATACCAAGGTAGTAACTTAATACAGCCAATGGGATCTTCCACTTCCTATTTCCTCTGGATTTTAGCCTCACCCTGTTAATACATGAATCACACACTGCTGGAGTGATAAAGTATCTAGCAGTAAATCAAATACAGATTGCATTTAAAAATGTTGTGACAAAGCTCAACAAGATAAGAGTCACATTACTTCTTAATGAGATAAGTATGATCAATGACAATTTCACATTGTTACAACTGTACAGCAGAATGAATGACCCTACCTCACATTTTTACGGCGGCTGACACATATCTCAGGTTTAATAATATCAAGTTTTTTGGCACCAATGCCTGACACAACTGCCAGGTACTCAACTTTCTTAAATCTTCCTATAGCTTGACGGTACTCAATAATATTTTGTGCAATAGTTCGGGTGATTCCTGGAAGTGTCATCAACATCAACAATGACAATTTCACATTGTTACAACTGTACAGCAGAATGAATGACCCTACCTCACATTTTTACGGCGGCTGACACATATCTCGGGTTTAATAATATCAAGTTTTTCAGCACCAATGCCTGACACAACTGCCAGGTCCTCAACTTTCTTAAATCTTCCTATAGCTTGACGGTACTCAATAATATTTTGTGCAATAGTTCGGGTGATTCCTGGAAGTGTCATCAACTCTTCTTCACTGGCTGTGTTAACATTCAGCTGATCAATCTGTAACACAGTGGATTATAAAATGCAATATCAGTAAATTTCTGATGTTTCCCAAATGTGCTTGCTTCTGTTTTGCACACATCATTAAACTTCATGTTTTTAATCACTTACCACCTAACATTAAGGATCTATTTAATAATGAGAAACAATCAACACTGAAGAAATACCTCTTAGGGAATTGCTTCTATACCTTAGAAGAATGTTATCATTCAAATGTTAATGATCCCGGTTTTTAACATAATTTGTGTTAGTTAAATGAGATGATAACTAATTACTTATGCATTATAATACAACACTAATGTTATCTAAGTTTTTAATCATGATTGTGTTTATACTGAAGCTAGATGTAAATACTGTGATACAATGAAATGTTTTTACACGACTGATGCCACATTATACATTTATTTTATGACAAATTTTGTTTGGTTTTGTTTGCCTGCAAATTTTGTTTCGTTTTGTATGGTTTTGAGTTTATGTATTTAACTGTATGTTCTATATGACTGTTTCCCATATCTATTGGAAATAATAAAGAATGAGTAATGAGTATATGCTACCAAATCAGTCCCAAAAATGTTCTACACTGCACCCAACCTACTCTTTGTAACACAAACTTGTTCCACATAAATAAACAGCATTGGAAGTGTCATGATTATTGCCTATTATTATTATTATTATTATTACCTAATAAATTCGTAAATTTGTATTTGTATTTATTCATCATTCCTCAAATCCTTACAAGGCATACACCTACCAGATATTGAACTTGTCATATATAGAAACAATAATGGAAAACTATAAATTACAATTATAGTGAAGAGTTACAGTCGTATAACAAGAAATACAGTTACATATATAACAAAGGTGTCAGGGTTCATGTCGTGACAAACGTTCCAAAACACGACTAAATATATGAAATGCATCTGATGCATTATTAATTACAATATGGCAGTATGTTTTGCCATGTAATTCTAATTTCTCATATAATATAATAGTAGTAATGTGTATGTTACATTAGGTTTGACAACATTTCTTTAGATTAGATATAAATAATATCAGTAGTTAGAATCATTATAAATGAACTATTATTTTGTACGGTATGTGAAATATCCATAAAGGTATCCTAAAAATACCATAAAAGTACCATAAAAGTAAAAGTACACTGCTACAGTCATAAAGGTTGTTAAAACATATATTGGTTTATAGATAGGCTGCATGAAGTTCACTTACAGCAGACCAATTATAAAATTCCTCTATCGTGTAGAATGAGCCCAATAGTAAGAATTTTTTTAGTGTCTTATAAAATTGTTTTTTATTAGTAGACAGGGACTGAATTTGGTGAGGGGGGGGGGTTTATTATACATCTTAACACCCATGTAATGGACTCCCTTTTGGACTTTAGTCGTCCGTGCTGATGGGGGATGTTAATCTGACATTATTGGGTACAGAATCAAATCTCTTACCTTTAAGTCCACATCAATAAAACTGAACGCAGCACTTAAGGAGCCTTGATGTGTTTGTGATCTTCGTGGAAAAGGTGACCTCCATGATTCCCGAAATGATTTCCTCCTTCCCCTACCGACTCCAGTAGGAACACTGGCATGCTGCCCCATTCTCATTCAAAAATGTTTACGATGGTGTCATTTCTGTCACTAAAAACCCACTTGACAACTAAGTGACTAAGACTGGCACAAAATTTCAGATCACTTCAAGTACAACCACCGTCACATAACCTTGTCTTCCCCAAACCTCCACTCAGCCCACCCATGCAATGGCCCAATCAAACTAGATTATCAGTGGGCCCAATCACGATGGCCTGACCCGTGATACATGCTCTTGTCCGTGATATCTACATAATCCGTGCTTAGCGATAACGCAACGATCACGCGTCACGGAATGCAACTCCTCACCAAGCAATCTTTGCACCATGTAGACCATCCCGACAAAATCGCGGATGCTTAAGCCATCCACTTCAATGGACTCTTCATTACGAACAATGATAATTAGTTCTCTACATCTGCCGTATGTGGCGTTCAAATCATACGACTGTGGCGCTCCCATCCATAAACGGTATTAACGCAAGTATGCCACTCTACCTATTCTTCAACCAACCAACCCCACCCACAATCCTTTCATTTTGGCGCCAGCTATTGAGTCACGTCTAACGTTGTCAGCGGATTCCTGTCGTGTTGTCAACCGGATTCCTGTGGTATTGTCCGAGTGGTGTTGTTAGTAACAAAAAGTTACAAAAAACCAAAGGAACATTACAACTATCACTTCGGTCATAGCTACGTACCAGCAACGAATTGCTGCTAAACCATATCTTCCAGCCACCACATACGGGCGTCCTACACTCGGCGCCAGTGGTATTCCAAATAAGTTGTTTCTTGTATTTTTGTTTAGTGAACACGACGTTGGTGTACAGTTTTTGAAGGACGTGAGGCCGATTCCAAGCAGTGTGGTGTGCTGTAGGTTTGGTTCACAGATGTCTTGGTTTATCGACAAGAGCGTTAAGGGGCGATGGCAATGTCTGAAGGCCATCTCTGTTACCGCGTGCCGTGCTTCATTCTCAATTAGGCACGGTGTTTGGTTTCAGCAGAGTAACTTAACTTTATCACTTCTCACATAGCGATCAATCCCTTGCGTTGCATTCAGTCGCTCCGTTACATTTGGTTAGGTTACGTTTGAGTTGGGTAGGTTACGTTTCGTTCAATTCGGTTACGTTTCGCTTTTATCTCATTTCGTTACGTTCCGTTTCCTTTACATTCCGTTTAATTTACTTCGCTCAAGAAACGTTACATTTCCTTTCATTTTATTGCCTTGCGTTACGTTACCCCCACAGCTCCTCCCGTCATTTAGAGGTACTTCCTCATTTCGCACTAACGCTTCACCTACCCTTCATTCAAGTCCTTAAACAACATATCTCGCCCTCTCCCCTCTAAGCCCTTCCATTCTATTCGTAATGAGTTCCCTCCTATTGAAACGTACACTTTCGTGGGAAACATCTGATGCGTGTTGTGCGGTATAGATAACCCGTGAATGTAGGTAAAATAGGATTGCCAACATTGGACAAAAAAGCTATTTGGAGAGAAAAGGCATCCATGATGCTGAGATATGTTTTCCAGGTGTGTTAGGTATTTTCCCCTTCTTTCATAAGTGAGAATGTGGTATAGAAGTCATTCTTTTGTTGTCACTTTTCTAGAGTTGCTGGAGCTCGGCTAAGAGCACAGTTGTGTTTGGCAAGTAACAAGTCGCACAAGCCTTGCCATCGCCGATCATAGCTTCGGCACATGCTTACAATAGGCCAATCAAACAAGCTGTACGTTGTGACAGCGTGGAACGTGCTTAGGTTTCCAAAAATAATGCCACTTTTTTTTTTGTCAGAAAAGCTAGAAATGTGAGATTTTGTGCAAAATAAAATTGAATTTTTTTGCGTTCGTGTACAAAGTTGTAAAGATTTCTTACCAAGAACTTGCTGTGAAAGAATTCCTTGTTGTAAAGGGTGAATATTAGCGAGAAACACCTAAGGAGTCTTTGAAATGTTTATTTATTTTTCATCTATAAATCATCCAATTGCTACATGAACACTCCGACAAATCAATCAAAGCATTAGATGGAATCGAAAAATAGATTCAAAAATGTATTACAAAGAAGCAACAAAACCTATGAGAATGGAATGGCGGTCGAGAGAAGTGCGTAAGTCCCTACGCGAAAAGAGTAGCGGCTCCCGAAACAGAAAAAGCAGAGTAATTCGAAAATTCTCTGTCAGCTAGAAACGGCGCGGCCACTGTTTTCTGGGACTGTACAGAAATGATTGTTGTGGATGCGATGCCGAGAAGGGAGTCAATCATCCTCGACGCCTAAATCAGGGCGCTGAAAGAACTCGGAGAGCGCTTCAAGTGAGTTCAGCCGCAGAAGAATCCATCAGAAATCTTGCTTGAGCATGACTGCGATACAGCACACAAGTTTGAAGATTCGGGAAGCCATCACAAAATTGGTTGGATAGTGTAACCGCGACCACCTTAGAGCCCCGAATGGTGCATTGAGAATCTGGCTACATACGCGGGACAAGGTATATGTACATGAACTAGTTCTTTGTTGCGCAAGACCGTAGAAATGGACGGACAGTTTGTGGGAAAATGGTCTATGAAATCAAAGTATATAATTTTCATGATCTATGAGTAAATATTTAGTGGAAAAAAAGGGCGGCATTGCTTTCTGGTCATTCCTTGTACCTTTGCATGCAAACTAACGCCATTGTTTTCAGTTACATGAATCACCAGGCTACAGTCACAACTGAACTGATCACTACCATGAATGGTTTTAGGCAGAGTGCCTTTTCATGGTGTGTTACTGTAAAGGATCATGATGTCTATTTCCATCCATGACATACGTCCGAATCAGTGTAATATACAACATAGAACCTTGTACTTCTTTAATGTAGTACGTGGGTATGTAGCACAAATTCCCAACCCCCATAATGTGAAGTAGGAGCAATACTCAACCATGATGTGGTATGTTAAAATGGAGTCTCTTACATCTGCTAGTGTCTGAGATGAAATGGAAAGAAATGTCCCTGACAGTTGCATGTAACCTTTTTATTCCATGACACATCTACCTGGAATGGGAGGTAACATGATATCTGGCTAGGCATACCACAATTTACCCACATGTCAGGATCTAACCATTGCATGTACAAATACCAAAACCATTAAAATGTTAATAGCAACAATAACATAAACAGAATCAAGATAATAAAGTATCCAAAGTAATAATGTTCAGCCTTATCATGAACCATTGAAGTTGAGGTCCACCAAGACCTGTTCTTGATGTTGAGGATGCTACTGGCTTTTCTACCTTTGTATTGATCTCCCCAGATCATAGCATCTGCTCAGATGGTTATGGAAAGCCAAAATTGAGACAATGTTGTCCATCCTTGCCATGCTTTTTCCATTTCTGTTGGCACTGGGCAATGTCTTCGAATACGTTTGTTACTTGTAATATTGTATCGATACTTATGTTTGTTTGTGCAACTGGGTTAGGCCTAAATCTCATCTGTGGTGCTTCTAATTTCCTTGTACAGCATATATTTCATTTAAAGTAATGAACTTATGAATCATACCTAAGTTCTACTTATGACATGATGTTGTGCAGTCATAGTTTTGTGTAGTCACTGGTTTGCCAAAATGCCTATTAATTGCTACATTAGTTTATTAAACTTCTGGATTTTTAACTCCATGCCCTCTTTTGTTTCTGCAATCATGTTTCCAAGTTAATTAAAACCTGGTATTGGCCATTATTGTCCCTTCAATTTCCATTCTTACCCTGTGCATCTTTTCCCACACGTTTCCACTGCCCTAGCTTCAGCAAATGAAAATTTCGTGTAATTTATTGCAACCTTGTTAAACTGAAATGGTGGTAGTTGTAGGAAGAAATATTAAAATCAGCACATGCTGCATTCAGCAATTGAACACCTACCTGACAGGTCAAGTCTCCAGGCATACTTAACACTGAAAATGAAAAAGACTAATTGAATTTGTAGGTACACCGAAACCAACAGTAGCTTATCCATAAGAGAATGACTGCAGATTTTGCCTTTAAGTAGGAAATACTATACTGAAAATATTTTGTTGTACAATATAAACCAATCAAATCATAGTTGTTGGGGAAATTGGAGGAATAAATTGATTGTAATACATTCTTTCATTTCTTGTACATCCTCTAGTTTATTTGCACATCAGATTAATAATGGTGTAATAATAATAATAATAATAATAATACCACAAGGTTACTAATTATATGACAAAGTTACCATACCTTTTTAGCAGTTCTGATACACTGGTTATTTAATTGTGAATATTGGAATGAGCAAGAGAGGGAGAAGGCAAGGTTGTCCCTCTTCATGCCACGAGGACATGTTGACAGAAGAGAAGTATGGCTCCATTCATTCTTAACCTTTATCATCCAAATGGACTGCCCATGAAACCCTTCGTGGCTGAAGGAGACAATGCTGTCCCACCCAGGTGCAGGCATGGACATTTAAAATTAAAATAAGTCTGTCCATCAGCAGCTACACTGGGATTTAAAGGCCAGGCAATAAAGATTAACCTTGTCACTAGACAGAAGGGAGCAGTGTGGTAAGTAAAATGTTACTTTGAAAATTGACAGACCCAGATGTGTCATTTCAGACAGAGTCCTGATAGTTAATGATATGTGTATGCACCATTCATAAATACACAAGTAAGAAGCAAAAGATTACTCACAGTCTTGTGCACTGGTACGCAATGCCACAGGATATAACACTGTTCATATCATTGAACTGAAGTCAGCTCTGCTCATAACCATAATATGTACTTTGTAAACATACCTGTGGCATTCACTGTTACATACAATAGTACAAAAATTTAAAAAGACATTATGCTGTTTCAGCTAACAATTGCAACTGTACACCTCCACCAACTTACACATTCCGTAACTTAAGGTAACATCAGAAATGTCATGAGGTACAGCATGTGTTGTGCCCACTTGTTACAGTAGAACCTCAAAACCTGTAACTACAGTTCTGACTACTAAAAACTAGAAACCTGTCTGCACAATAGATTGAACTAATATCTCCAAGTAAGAAGTATGAATTACTGCACACAGTCACTGTTGGATGACACCTTTGCAGCTGTTTCCACCTTTTTTCTTTTTGTACCACATTTTCATCAGTGCTAACTACCTCTAATGCAGGTGGTGGCAGTGACCAAAACTGAAGTTGGAAGACCTAGTACTTACTGATCTTTTCAGAAGAATCTAGTTCTTACCACATCTTATTCACTAATTAAAAAGTGTGACCAATTATGAATGGTATATTCAACACTGATTACCCTTTGAAGAATGTCACAACAATAAGCAGCTGTTCAGTTTGTTAAAACCCTTAATGAATGATGACAGAGTTATATTCACATACAAATTGACAGTCCAAGCATTATGCAACAGTAATGACCATTTACTAAATGATGCTGGGTTTCAAGTAGATTGTTTATAGCCATACAGTCTACAACCATGGTAAATTCTTGAAGTAGATAATGAGATTTCACTTCCAAACCTACGTTTCAGAAAATCCTTCCCTCTCTGCTGAGCCACCGACTACTCTTTGCTTCTACTGGCCATTACTTTACAATGACAATGCCAACATGCCCGTGCCCAGCTCAAACATAGTTCCAGTAAACCTATGTGTATTTGCACATGCACAAACACAAGTTACTTTGAAGTGATGGAATTGGTTTCTACAAAATGTCTACACTTGCTAAGAACAAAATTCTGTGGAAAGAGTGGCTTGTACAAGTGCTGTTGAGTACTAAAGTGAACAGTCACCTTGCACACAAGTGCATAAAAAAATCCAACAACTCACATCCACCAGCTGATATGCGGGAATGTTTCTGTTTCTGTCCCTGACATTAAATGGGCAAACGGGTCATTCCAGAACATTCTTGTTGTAATTTTTGAACAGAAACAAGGATATGTACACATTTGAAACTCAAGGTGTTCTAATAAATGTGTACTCAAGATCTCAATTTGATAAAGACAAAATATTACCACCATGCATATTTCATTCTATTGAGAGAAACCAGCAATACCTACATCTAACAAACCAAGATGTAATAAGTACAGTAAATAACAGGTCTTCTATGACACAGGTATTTACCAACAGCTCCAGTAATTTGTAGTTAGTACTTGGGAATAATAATTATGTTTACTGAGCACAGGGACTTCTACAGTTTCACTGCTAAGAATTAATAGTCGTGGATTTCAGCGTTTACTGTAACACACATACATCTAATAGCTGCTCATCCGACAATACACTGATAGAGAGCTTGAGTTAATAAGTTAAGAACTGATTCCATCTGAAATTTTTCATCACTTTGGCAAAGGGCATACATCACAAATAAATGTTCCATTTCACAAAGTAAAAAAGGTAAAGTGATCCCATTACAGGCCTGGTGTGACCCAGAGGGTAGGTAGAAGTACAGCTCTACTCTTCCATGACCATGGCACTAGAAGGGGGTGAGTGGTCAGCAGTACGCCCCGGCCGCACTTTACCCCCGGGAAAGACCCGGTACCCATTTTACAGGAGGCTGGGCGGACCCCAGGGCCGGTCTGGATGGGCAGAAAATCTCATCCCCACATTTCACAAAGTAAAGATAAATTTTACAATATGTTATAATCCTTGGCTCTGCTCCTTATTGGTTTAGAACCGAAGGTTACAAGTGCTGCCAACCACACTCTTCTACACACTGGCATATAACAAAATACACTCATACAGTACTGTATTGCTAATATTTTGTAAGCAACAAAAGTGCAACACAGCCTGAAAGAAGATATTCCACATCCTTGTTCATTCACTTTAAATAACAGACAAGCTTTCGATCTTAAATGAAATATTAAACCACACTGTTGAGGTACATGAAGTTCTAAATTTCTTCAGATTACAGTTTGCTGTCACTCTGAATATCAGATATAATATTTCGGGTTGCAAGGCAATAATCACACACATTGTCTATAAGCTTCAAAACCAGAAATGTTAATAATAAAACATCAAGTTATTAAATAAAATACTGTAGGCATTAATAGGGACCACAATGTGAACAATGTGACAAATACTAGATATTTCACACACTGACAACGTAGTACTGATGGAATGAAACCCTTTTGAAACTAAGTTCCTAAAATAGGTTACCTGTTTTATATGGACTTAAAGACCTGGATTATTAAGAAGTTCTCAGGCTAATTCATAAAACTACTGATTTATTTTACTGGACATACTGGCTGGACACTACTTTCTTATTTTGAATAACATTAATTTCTTTTGAGACTTTTAAGCAACTGACTAATGCTGAAGCAAAAATATGTGTACTTCAAATCATACTCATAATTTAGTCCCTACTTCAGAAAACATTCCAGCATCAGAACAAGGTACAGCAGATCAACTTCAACAGTTAACAAAACAGCAAAAAAATTGTGATTCAATGTATTATTCTCTCTTACACTGTGGCAAATGTTAAGTGCAGTTCCACTGAAAGAATGAGTCTATTTTTTGAAACATGTTTCATGACTAAAAAAAGTTTTGTAATTATGTACCATTCTGTAGCCAGCAGTCTAGGCTGTATTTAATTTGGAATTTATACACTGCTAAGGAACAAGAAACTTTTCTTCACATTGTGTGATCCCCATTTAAAAACAAAAAACACAGATATCCACAGAACAAAAAAAGGAGAAACCAGATCTGATATATAGACAGCATTTCTGATTCCAGGTATGTTGAATTATATTTATTTTTGAAAGAATGAGGGGATGGTTTGTTGAAATACAACATGGTAAGCTCACCATCTCTGAATCAAGTATAACTAATGATAAATCATAAAAATTCCATATTTGTAGAATTATAGGAAAATTTTATATTAGTATGCCTCAGTTAAATATGAACGAATATGATGCCATGCAATATGATGTTGCCTGTTCTTTCAGTGTAATGTTTTATTTTTGTTACACACAAATACACAATATTTGGTACCACCATAATGCCTATCTGGTATTAATAATCAGTGCTGGTTTGTGTACCCAGGCTCTTCATGTAAGTGCTAATAAATATGCTAAAGATTCTCAGCTGGGGAGTTGCAACCTCCATTGGAAGTCTGTAACATACAGTCCTTATTTTATCTCATGACAATTGTTTGCCACTTCACACTGCTGCTCTGCCATGAACACAAACAGTTAGTTTAGGGACTACATTAATATGATAAACTAGCAGCGAGTGGTAGCTGTTAGCTGTCAGGTAATACAATGACCCTACACCTTTGAAATATGGGGTACATTAACCCTTTGGTGCCAGAATTAAATGTCTGGTGTGATCTACAGGAAACCAGAATTTAAACAGAGGCCATATAAGAGCAAATGCATAACGTACAGCATTTTCAGCATCATACTGCATGTTACATATATACATACATACATACATACACACACACACATAACTTTCAGCACCAAAGGGTTAAATTACAATATCCCTGAAGTAACAATCAGCAAAAAGCAATTATCAAATTTGTGCCCCTTAATGCAAGGGTGACCAGTAAATGACGAAAACCAATGCTCTACTGTATGCAGTATTACGAAAGATGTTTAACCTTTATTGTCTGGGTAAGGGTGATTTTAAATCCCATGGTATTTTTGGGACTGGCAACCAGATTTTAACTCAAGGGGAATTGTATTAGAATGTAAAAAAGGAAATGCATCATTCGATGGATCATGCACCTGTGCCATTATAATTGTACAACATGTGGCCTTTCAAGTTAAATAAATTACAAGGTCTCTAAATTCCTTATAAACAATTCTCATGTAATACATCAAGAAAGTTGCCATTTTCTATTCAAATACAATATTATAATCAGATTATCTGACCTTCAAATAACAAGAAATCATGACACAGTTCAGCAATGTTACACAGAATTGACAAGACAAACCACAAAAGCTTCATAACAACGAACATATTAACATCTCTACTTCAGCCCTTCTTAGATTCCCAGGCATATCTTGTGGGTGTTCTGGCTAGTCATCAAGCTCCCTGTTATTTACACAAAGTGTCCAACCCACACAATGATATTAAGCAGTATCACTGAAGAAATCTGGATGGAAACCAGCTGCACTTCAGTATGCAGGTGATGTGACAGTACTTGAAGATTTGGTGACAACACGCTCACCCTGAGCTAAAGCACCTGAACGAATAGCATTGAACTTCAGGAATGCATCATAGCCATACGCAACCATGGCCACAAATCCAAAGAACTGAAATTATGAATGAATATTTACATAAGTCACAAGTACCCTATTAAAAATCTGAAAGGTCCACTCCTTTGTGAACAAATGATGGAACTTATTTACAAGGATCCACTGACTGACATGGAAAGACTTGACAGCTGAACACAGAAATGGCAAAACAGGTGCAAGTTAATATTCCATAGTTTATAGTTGTGTATCATATTAGTGAATGCAAAGTGGACACTTTCAACACTTTCTGTGGTTACAGCCTTAAAGGTATGTATCTGCTGTGTACTCCACACTGACTGTCATCAAGCAATATGCATTGTCGGTATTGTGTACCCTAATGCTCACATGCTGTATGTGCTAAGTGGGTTTCATCTGCAGTTTCTTTGCTATCATTCGACTGTCTGTTTTGTCTCTGTCTGCATCATGCAACATAACTGCCAACATTTGTGCTACAAAGATCTCTCAGACAACTGCCCCATTTGACAGATCCTTCCTACCATTATATCTCAGTAATGATTCCTTCTAAAAGATTTCATATCCTTTCACATTTTGTAGTCTTTAAAGGTTTGATACCTGTCCCTCCTGTTTGCATGCAGTATTTTTCTCACAACATACACATACAACTTTGCAGTATATGATCTAGTATGCCATGGTATACTTTCAGGCAGTGGAGCCTATGGGTTGGAGCAACCTAAACCCATAAAATATTAAGTTAAAGGTAAAGCCCCACTATGCAAAAAATAAAATAAAATGTCCATAAAAAATATGGAATACAAACTTATCTGTTCTAGTACAAAAATTTTCCCTATAAACTGAGGCCCGTATCATTTATTAATAATTAATAGAATTTACAAAAATGAAGTACAGTAAAAGTACAAGTGACCACAATTTGCATGGCTGCAATCATCAGCATCTAGCAAACTGGCAGTTCTACCAGGCTAGTACTTAAAAAATCTTACTGCAAGTAGGTGCCTGTGTGTCATTTCAGGCTTCTGCCACAACATAAATGAGATCTGCAATCATTTGGGTTTTTACACAGTGCAGAATGGTAGTTTCTAATCTTTTTTTAACAAACATACCTGCAACATTTAGGAAGCTACCTTTAGTGGAGATCTGTGCTCTTCTGGGAGTTTACGCAGCATAGAATGCCAGTTACATTGCGCAAAATCCCAAAAGAGCGCAGATCCCAACATAGATGACGGTTTTCACTCAGTTGTAACACATTCCAACTTCTCTGACCTGCCCTGTCCCACCCCCCCCCCTCCTCCCCAGACCCTAACAGTTCTGCTGGAAATGGATACTGTATGCAGTATAGTTACACTGAAGAACACTGCCATAACCCAGCACTAACTTCACTGTGGGAAGACAATATTAAAGTTCTTTGAACAGTCTCTTGTCAGACATGTAAGACATTGGAGCACAAAAGTTTTCCATGTAATCCACAGCTTCACCGAAGTGAGCTCAACATACAAAACATGAAAACACGACTACTTACAGCAGCAGCTCCAAAAGCTTCATCATATCTGCCATTAGCAGCTGCCAATGAAGCTGCCAGAAGATAGAAGAATGTCCAAATAGTACAAAACCCAAATTCCTGAAATGAAATAAAAAGTACTTTAATATGAAGCTTCAAATTCTGCCACTGTTAACACAGGGTGTCTCACAGCCATGAAGGTACAGCAGTATACTCCAAAATACACTCTCACAATTTTTCCAATTCTGTTAATTACTCCATTAAAAAATCTACTGCTGCCAGAGCTAATTAAAGTACAAATACCACACAGCATACAAGCATTTATTTTCTGTGTTTCATTCAACATATCACATCAAAATGTTCAAGTACACACAGAAGGAATAAAACAAAGAAAAAATTTTCTCATTTATGTATAGAGGGTAATTGTACAGTAAAAACACAATGCTGAATGGCTGTGTCTCCTAAACAGACTGCTATATTGCTACAATTCTTGCACCACTTTAAAGACCATACCTTACCATATAATGTAAAATTCCAACATAAGCCCCAGCAATTTAATACACATTTCCATAGCCTGGAAGATACAAACCTGACACTCTTCCTCAAGAATTCAAGAAGAACAGTGGCAAAAGTATCTCAGTTCTGTTGTTCCAGTCTGTCCAGTGATCTTGGTTTTGATCAGCAGATGCCCACAGAAAGTTTTCCAACAGGCTGGGATTGCCATTGTGCCATGCATGCATGATCTCCGAATACTCCATGCAATGACTGAAGTCCTCAAGGAAAAGAGCTCATGAAGAATGTGGGTTTCATGGTGAAGTCTGACACTAAATGATGGTGTATGAGTTTTCAAATGGTGTGAAAATTGTAGAAATTTAAAATTCCATTTAGGAGATACAACCATTTAACAAAGCAATTACTAAAAAAAAATACATTACCATCGTGTGTAAGAGAAACAAATTATTTAATGAAACTTACTAACTTCAACCATGGAAACCTATAAAACTTCTCAACGACATGAAACAAGTAAAAAGCCAAAAGTATTCCAGTAAACCAAAATCCAATCATGGCAACAGTGTTGAACCAACTCCCACGAGATGTTATGGCTCCGTATGAAACTGTGATGCAAATAAAACCCAAAAGATTCAGCACCTGAAACAAAAAGTCACTTCCCTTAACTACTACATCATCACAGCAGGTGAAGTCTGAGTGAATTTTGTTTCAAGTTGTGACTTAGTCAACCAAATTTGTTGATGTCTTGAAACTCACTAGTCTCATCCCATTACCCACACTAACTCCATGTAACATCTCACTCCTTACACATCAATTTTATGTAAGTAATGTCCAAGTGACTAGCATTGAGATATCCTAATTTCAATGTAATATCTACAATGCTTATCAAATATACACAGTATCTCATTAAGGCTAGAAGTCTGAATCCCAGTAGGGCAACAGAATTCTCTCTTCTCCAAAATGTCCAGACCAGCAACAGCACCCACCCAGCCTACTATTCAATAGGTATTGGAGTTCATTCCTGGGGGCAAAGAAGCCCAGGCATGAAGTTACCACTCATTTCCATCCAGTGCCAAGGTTAAGATTGAGTGGAGAGTATAGCTCCACTCAGTCTTAACCTGCTGTAATACCTCTACTCCCCCTTCATGGTGTAGGGAAAACTTATTTTTATACACTGTAATTATCTACAGTTGTGGCATACATTTTCAAAGACCCTACCACAAACACCAGAGAATTAGCTATTACAGCCTATTATTATTATTATTATTATTATTATTATACAATATGCATGTCTCCTGTCACAGGCATTTCTTCCTGGTACTTCTCTTGAACCAGCGGTGATCCCCACCGCTCACGCTTCAAGCTTCACATTGCAGTACTTTCCGTATTA
>Ga0131853_10010609_pt1 | contig 16847 bp, 13 predicted proteins | sample TergutLab28metaG_FD_92764 | JGI IMG/M metagenome (GOLD analysis project Ga0131853, IMG submission 92764) | Labiotermes labralis P1 segment gut microbial communities from Petit-Saut dam, French Guiana - Lab288 P1 (version 2) (version 2) | ecosystem: Host-associated > Arthropoda: Insects >...
TCAACAACTGTACGCTCTGCCCACACTGTATTTATGTGTTTTGTATTTATCTGAGAACAAACAGCGACTTGTGCCACTTACAGCATAAACTGAATGGTTTTATAACCGAGATGAAAAGTGTTTACAGCGCGGTACGGACTGAGTGTTTAAATAAAGCAGTCTGCGCTTCGTCTGTAAAGGGTTAATGGGATGAAATATTAATAATAATAAGAGAAACGTAGAAACTTCATTAGTGACGAGTTGGGACGCTGGTCTAGCAGTAAATGCACATTTCATTAGGAATACATTCATGTCGAACAGAATCTAGGGCAATCTTCATGTTTGTACCGTGTATCAATGACGATTAAAACACTTTGTTATCCAACAGATGCACAAATATATAATTCGTAGATACAATTAGGATTATTATAACATATTTAAAATTGCTCCAATATGTTTCGGATCACAAGGGGTCCATCATCAGGGAGCTTTATACAGTGCTTGGCTAAAATTACAGTGATGGCTCCATCGTGTCCGTTGATATGGACGTAGTCGGTGTTATGGCAGCATATTTGCCCGTGATGCGTGTGTGTGTGTACTGCACTGTCTGGAGAGGCACTGTGTGTGTACTGCACTGTCTAGAGTGCCTCTGTAGACAAGATAGACCCATTGCTGTAATTTTAGCCAAGTACTGTATAGAGCTCCCTGATGGTGGATCCTTTGTGATCCGAAACATGTTGGAGCAATTTTAAATGTTTTTAAATATTTTATAATAATTCTAATTATATCTACGAATTTTATATTTGTGCATCTGTTGGATAATAAAGAATATAGGGCAAGTTCACAGCTGCGGGATAGATGCCGAATTGTTTGAAAATGTTACAAAATTGAGATCAAAATTGCACGCATGAACAAATTCAGGGCAGATTAAACTCAGAGGATGCCTGCTACCAACATTTTCTCTTCCGGCTTGCTACCTACAAACATGGCAATTAAAATACCAAAAATCATAAATCTCTATCTTGCTTTGTATGGGCATGAAACTCGATCTTCCACACTGAGAGATAGGTTGAGGGTTTTCGAAAGTAGGATGTTGAAAAGATATTTGGGCCTAAGACGGTGGCAGTAACAGAAGGATAGACAAAAATACATAATGAGAAGCTTCATGAGTTGTAAATTACCCTTCGCCAAATATTAGGGTGGCGAAATCAAGGATGAGTTGAGTGGAGCATTTGACACGCAAGGGACGGAAGAGATATGCACATAGGGCTTTTGGGGGAAAAATTTGAATAGTATGAAAACGTGTCCTAAGCAAAGTGGATGAACATCTGTGGGACAAACTTATCCAGCACCGGTTAGGAACCAGTGGTGGGCTCCTGCAAACACAGTAATGGATCTTCGGGTTCCATCAAATTCGGGGAATTTCTTGACTACTTGAGGAACCTCCTCTAAGAGGACCGATCAACGGAGGTAGTTATTTAGACAGTTTGTCGTGTAACTCCTATATCATAAACTAAGGTCCCAACATGGTACTATAAAGTTAACCCAAGTAAAACGTGGGAACAAAATTGCAGTTCTCTTTGTGTTCCACTAATTGAATTTGCAATCATCTACTGGAAGAACAAAACGCACGAATGCTCCTCTGAGAATATAAGTAACAGCGTATGATTCCACAGAAATATCCGGTCACGAGGTAAATATGAAATATTATTGGGAAGTGAGGTGGATAATAATGCTGGGTTTTGCCAAACGCGAGAGATTTGTTGCTAGATGCGTCAAAGTAGATTTCTTATCACAGATTCGCAAGTATTTACTTTGCTACGTTTACCTAGCTCGTTCCTTCAGAACGACCGATTGCACACGTCATAAAATACGAAGATATTATGGTTATGGTACGTTATAAGTTCCAATTGTAGTCAAAACCACTACAGCATGACTTGCAGTGTGTAAACATTCCTATTGCATTTGAATTAGTGTAGTATCATATTCCATACGCAGCCTTTATTCAATCGGAGGGAAACTTTCTTATACCTACCTCACGTAGATTGCGTAACTGGATTCGTAACTTTAAAATCATGGCATTTTTGTTTCACACGAGAAATGCTAGCATGAAATGTAGTCCAAAATATTTTTATATTCCAGAAATATTTAATAATGTATAGCAGTACATACAGGGATTGACACATTCAGAATGATTGTTTACTAAGGGAAGAAGCTGTAATAAGATTCTAGTTCAATGCATACAGTTTAGTCGTATATATATATATAGAAACATCCACCTGACAGTTGCTCACGCACATTCGAACAGCAAACTGGAATTCCCGCAAACTACAAAATCCATTAGTCAAGTAGGAACTACAGGTATTAATGATATTTAAAACAAAATTGCTTCATCCTTACCTTTCGTGGAACTCATGGTCGTATATAACGATGCCAAGACAGTTACACAGTAAGCTTCCTAACGTCCAACTTTGTCGTAACAACTGCAGTTGCTACGGAAACATCCGCACCCACATACCACAACGCCACTCACGCTACCATGTCCATGACTATGTTGTTCCCCAAACTGCCGCCAGATGGAAGAGCGAACCAGACACTTCCGGAGTCAAATAGCAGCTGTAGAGGCTTTTTTTATGCCCAGTCATAACCTTCAAAAAATGGTATGACGCATATTTGGATCCGAATGTAGTACCATGTTATTAATCTCTGTGTTACAACACGATCAAAGTTCTGTTCAGTACTGCACTTAGGACATGTGGATTCAAGCCACCCTTAGCACAATTCCGTATGGTATGCGTAATATACACAACGATTTACTTTTTTGATTGCGTGAACTAAGCAATGCGCACCCTTCTTGATCAAATGTGGCTCTGGCGATATATGTATGGTGGCAAACACTAACACCTTGGAGTACAGTTATATTGAAGGAACTAACAAGATCTGCTTCATATTTTTTACACCATCCTACGGTTCATTTCGTGGACCGGATAGCGTAGTCGGTACAGCGACTGGCAACGGGATGTACGGTCCGGGGATCGAATCCCGGCGGGGGACGAGATTTTCCGCAACTGTCCAGGCCGGCCCTGGAGCCCACCCAGCCAACTGTAAAATGGGTACAGGGTCTTTCCCGGGGGTGAACAGCGGCCGGGGCGTGACGCTGACCCCTCACCCCCTTCTGGTGCCATGGTCAAGAAAGAATAGAGCTATACCTCTACTCCCCTATGAGCCGTTCGGCCTGTACAGAGCCTCAGTGCCTGTACAACGGTGCAGTTCACCTTTTTTTTTAAGGCTCATTCCAGCCCATGCCCTCTCACGCTACTAAGATCAATTTCAATATCCTCCTTCCACTAATGCCCGGCACATTGTTTGCTTTCTTCACATTTCCCCACCAAAGCCCTGCACACACTTCTCTTCTCCATACATGTCACATGCCTCATTTCATCATCTGTGATCACTGTACTTACATCTGGACAGCATAAATCATGCAGCTCCCCATTTAAACAATTTTACTGCCTCTGTCGGAAACATGTTCCTCAGTACGTCTTCAGACACACTCAGCCTTTGTTCTCTTTTTAGATTCTTTAATAGTATTCCAAATAATCCATATACAGGAGTTCATCCATTGGATATTGGAAAAGTAAAAAAACAAGTGTGCTGGCTCTATGCAACAGAAGAGCACATCACTAAGATAAACAGTCTAGAATAATTAATGTAAAATAGTACAACTTTAGAACAGAATTTCAAATTAAAATAAGTTAACCACAGATAATTACAAAATTTCAAATAAAACTTCAAAATACATTCAAGTATAATATACACACATATAAGCTCAATAAATATATATGAAATGTGAAATAAAATTTAAAAATCAATGAAGTAACAGAACAATGGATAATGAATAAGTACAGAGTAATTTAATGTAATTGTACAATGTAAGAATACAGGATAATATAAACACAATAGAGTTAAATATTACTGTTTGTTAAAAAAATTAATCAAAACTATAAAATCAGTGAGTAGGCAGAAAGTGCTTTAAAGCAACTTTAAACTTCTTAGGCTTGCTGCAGATATCCTTAATTGCCTTGGGAAGACCGCTAAAAAGATTTTGATGCCTGAATAATAAACTCGTTTCTGATACATGGCCAGACATACCTGAGGCAAGTGTAAATTATTTTTTTGTCTGGTATTACTGTTATGAAATACACTATTTGACACAAAATAATCCCTAATATTAACAAACAATAATAAAGAGAATACATTGTGATGAGAGTGGTAATATCTCTAATTCCTTGAATAATTCTCTGTATGGCTACCTATACCCACAGCCCTTTATTATTGTAAATACGCTTTTCTGCATTTTAAAAATTACAGAACTATGTGATAAGTCTCCCCAGAATATTATGTCATAAGACATAATTGAATGAAAAAAGGAATGACAAATGATCTTCAGAGTAGAAATGGCCAAATATGATTTAATATTTTGAATTAAGTAACACGTAGTGCTTAATTTTTTGTCACCAAATCAATACGGTTTAGCCATGTTAGATAACAATCAACAGTTAAACCAAGAAATTTTGTGTAACAGTATGAGTAGATTTATTATTATAATTAATATTTCAACTTGGTTATTATTTTTAGTTCTGCAGTTAGTAAACTGGGCTTTGGCAAAATTTACGCAATGTAAGTTTCGTTCAAATCAGTCACTTAACATTTTAAATACAGTGTTGATATTGTTAATAAAGTCAGTAGGATATCAATGGGACAATAAGATGCTAGTGTCATCTACATGTAGAATAGGAACTGATTTATCTCTTACAAACTTAAGTAAGTTGTTTATAAAAATAATGAAAATCATAGGTCCCAAAATCGAACCCTGGGAGACACCATGTTCAATTTTAGCCCGAATTGATGATGTAATGTTATCATTCTAATTACACAGTAATGCTCTTTGATATCTGTCGGTCAGGTAGGATTTCCTTTACATAATAGGCCAAGATTCAAACCCATCAAAGCAGGAAAATTATGGTTGTGTGGTTATCTTTATGCTTTTAGACAGAAAACAGGAAGACAGATTCTGGAGTGAATGGTATCAAGCATAAATGAGACATATACCTTTTAAATAACTTAGGTTTAATTCCCTTAACCAATGACACCACAGGCATTTGGATACTTCTCATCACCATGCTCAATGACTGGATCTCACCAAGCATTCATTCCAGCAGGCACTGGAGATTCTTTCCCAAGGGATAATATGGACAGTGTGAAAATAACAAATCAAATGTTAGCAATAAGAATGTGCGGTGCTCTATCTCAGTAATCCACTTACTCGTTCATGTGAAGGTTTTCATAACAATTAAGGTCCGATATAATTTCATGTACTTTCAATCTGTGAAACCAGAAAATGTATAATAATGTTCTGAAATGTAATTCCATCGTGTGAACATCTTCGAGCATCACAGACTACCAAGTATCAGCAATCAGCAGTGTGATCCAGAAGCACTACTAACACTATATGCAAGCCATGGGAAGACCTCATCTGTCACTTGCTCAAGCTGCTATGCTTTCAGCTGTCTAACCATGCAGTTCACAGCAATATTTGTAGTGACAGTTTGGGAAGAAGCGCTTCGGGATGGCCAACGCTGACCACAGGGTCAAGGAGAGGGAAATACAACAGTAAAACAGAAATCACACTACACTATGCCATGCATATGCTGCCTAATACTTAGGTTGTAGCAGGGTCAACACAAAGTCCATCTCATGAATAAAAATATAATGTTAAGACTGTCACACATCTGAAAGTTCAGAATAAGACCTCTTTATTACAATCCTTCCAGTTACACACTTTCTTATAACAAACATCATGCTAATGCTTGATTAGTGATGTTAACTCCCAATTATTTGGTTGCACAAATTTCTGCTTGATAAAGGTTTTGCTTTATGGAAAGTAACGGAACAAGTGAAGCAGACAGGAAGATAAATAATGTAACAATGTACAAGGTAGCTTACTGTCTGTAGACTCTGCGTACTCTATATTTTCAATAAATACCAGTACATGTAAATGCAGACCAATTTTATTTGAGAGGGGTCGGGTGGTGGTGGGAGGGATCAGTAGGTCAACAGAGGTACATATGCAAATTACTCCATATGATATGCCCCTTTTCTTACTCCCCTGGCATTCTGATGGTCAACAATGTTAAAGTCCATTGGAATACCATACATATTACCATTAGAGATCCAATCAGTGACCCGAACGACTCTTACCCACGTCATTCCTTCAGTTAAACTGCTAACAGACTGAGGATTTACAAAACAGCATAAATAAACAGCCTACTTCCATTTATATCACTGCTCTGCAGTTCAAATCTGCACATTGAAATGATCCAGGTTCCACTTTCTGATGGACATGACCACAGAACCACAGGCGATCCGCAGTCAACCATGACATATTGCTTCTATGATACATACCACACATGATGCACTTAAGCATGCCTAATTATGCAACTGTTACACAGTAACAGAGCGAGGCTTACAAAATCATCTAGTACAATAAAACATGCAGCCTAATCTTCATCTATCTGCTTCATTCTGAGTACTTAATCATAATTCTGAGTCACACAGACACTTACTCTATTTATGTTAACTTGTATTCACATACACCTCTACATTAGTAAAAGTCAGACAGTGAGAAAGACAAGTCTGCATATCTACCAGACCCCTCCACACAGACGGGCCATCACTGACAATATATCAACTGATGGAAGACATGATAAACTAACCCCATGAGAAGTGAACAGGTATTCAGCTGGTACAGAAACACCCCGCACCTGATGCGACCTACAGGCGCATAACTGTGTGCATGACAACTTGCCACTGCTCCCTGTATTGAGCTAAATGAGTTAAGTCCACATTCTCGACCCTATGTCTTGAAGGACACTTTAAATAGTTCTCCCACCCATGGGCAGTACTTCCAGGTGGTTTCCTTTTCTTCAAGCTTTCTGGCCCAAACTATGAAGACAAGAGTAACCCAAGTGAAAACTTACACCTGGAAAATGACTCTTACAAATGAATTCTGCATACTCTTCTGAAATATGTCACGTGATTTGAAAGAAATGTCGATTTCATACTATGATGGTTGTGAGTGTATGAGGAGGAAATGGGTTGCTGTTCCAACAATGGAATCACTTCTTATAAGGGGATTTCATACCTTAAAGGTGCAGGACAAACTTACTGTCAGTCAATACATACAAGAATTCAAAGAAGGTAAACTGATGGTGCTGAGTAGTCAGAAAGAGCAACGTCACTAATTTGTAAACTGGTGCTAACACTGGTGACCACTCATGTTGGGAAATGGCAGATTTTGGTTTTGCTAGGAAGCACCACACTGGGTGCATGTGGTTGGTAAACAGTACTACTGGAAGCAGTTGACAGTGCAAGTAGATTTACTGCAACAGACAGTTCCCATTCATTTCACCGATTCTTTTTTTAACAGTACTTATGTAGCATTTGAAATGGAACAGTCAATCATGAATGGTGACTAGATAAAGATGTAAAAGCAGGTTATCATGCTAACTTGTATGTACTACCCTAAGAGATCCAGGAAAATATGATAACATCCCGACTTAGCTCTCACACGTTCCCTAGTGCAGGAACTTCTTTAATACTTATTAGTTGCCACTGTATCAAAGGTACAAGATACAAATACCACTGTTTCCATTGAGAATTCACGATATGAATTTTACATACAAAACATATTTAAAGTATTTGAGCTACAGAATTAAAAGTATTTACAATCTGAATGTTGTTCTTCTGTGATGTGACACCTACAGTACCACAAGGTGTCACAATCCACAAAACAGCAAATATTACCACTCACTGCCATGAAAACCCCCAAACTATGTATGTATACATCTTATGCATCATGATTAAGTACCCATCCTATATTATCAATTCAATTATTTCCCTAATGAATGTCACATTCTAAAGGCTGCTGACACTTGATGATTAACGGTGATCATGTTATAACTTCACCGTTAATCTACCTTATAAACCCTCAGTCTAATGGTACAAAAAACTGAAACTCAATCACAAATAAAAACATCTGGGACATCAATTGGTCCTTTTGCTACACAACACTGTTAATAGCAGTCTCTCTGACACACCTTAACTCATATAAAGATAACTACCAAATTCTGATTATAAAATTCATACGAGTCAAATTGAGCAGTGATATAAGATAATTCATTACTATAAACCAGCAGGTGGCAAAGTTTGCTTTTCAAAAAATAATATGTATAAATGATTCATAAATGTACAACTGTACACAAACACACACACACACACACAAAATTATTTACGATTCATTCTTCTGTTCACATAAACAGTATCTGGTGAAAGAATTATAGAAGCAAGCAATGAAGCCAGTCACAAAAAGACAATTCAACCATATACTACACGACAAACATATTATGATGTATTACCTTCAATGCTATAAATCATTCATTTCGGATTGCACATTCCCCATAGTATTCTAGCAGGGCAACTGCAGTAATTCGTCACAGATCACTGTGGAAACTGGCAATCCATTATTCTTACCCAATTATCCATTTCAAAATTCCCTTTTATGTACACTTAATACATTTTCGTCTCCACCTTCACTTAAAATAACCACAGAATTGTCCTCAGTGGTAATAATAAATCCTAGCTTTATTCACACATCTCCATTTTCCTAAAATTTTCACAGTATAGGCAACCTTGTCCACTTTATATCTGATGACCAAGCAATCACTGTTACACAAAATATTTCATAATTTCTCCAGTGCAGAAGCCACAGATCAGATTAGGCATATATTTTTCATTCTTCCTGAGAAACCCATTGTTATTTCCTTTGTAAGATCCACATACTTAAGCAGAATAAAATAATTTAAAATCTGTAGCATATACTTGTAAACCGACTAAATAACAATGTTTTATGTATTTGTGAGCTGCTAAGCATCAACAGTTGTCACAACTCCGATCTTCAGCCCGACTGTACACACGATTTAAAACAATGTTAACTTTTAGCTGTCGTCGGTACCATCATTGTTTTCCGAGTCGACAAATTCCACATGCGTAAAAGGAAAATGACCCACCTTACCATTAAGTTCCCCCTCCCACTGCCCATTGATATTCATCTTTGTCACTTTGATGATGTCACCTACTTCCAACTTGAGTGCCGTCTTGTCGTACGCGTTCGGTACACGTGCCTGTTTCACTCGTGCATAGGCTGGCAGCTTCCGCTAACAAATCAGAATAAAACATAGTTAAGTACTTAATCAGCATACATTTCATTAATATATCACAGACACAAGTTTAAATGTCAAAATAATTAGCCCTTTGAAGCCGGAATCAAATGGTGAAGTGATGTATGGGAGACCAGAACTGAAAAGTGGGTAGCATAAGGAACCTCGTTACTGGCCATCATTCACAACTAAGCATTGGTCACCAAACGGTTAATGCCAAGTAAAGGCAAAGGTCAACCTAGAACAGGCCATAAAGGCTTAGAAGAGGTGCAGAGGTATAGCTTCTCTTTCTTTAACCTTGGTGCAGTATGAGGGTGGGTGGTCAACCCCACACTCTGGCCGCTTTCTCCCTGGGAAAGAGACCCAGTACCTATTGTACAGGAGGCCCGGTGGACCCCAGGGCTGGTCTGGACGGCTACTGAAAATCTCACCCCCCCCCCAGGATTCGATTCCCTGAACGATCCAGTCAGCAGCCAGTCAAACAGCTAATGCCAGTATAATCAAATCCAAATGTTTCCAGACAATTACAACTCATTAGAGGAACACAATGACCCAACCCCATCCATAAATTTTTGCCTCCTCATTCTCTTTTACTTTTGATGACGCACTGAGCACATTTTATGAAGTGTTCAACCACAATTCTTAATGTAACAACAGATAATGCAGTATCTGGAAAGTAACTGATGTGAGTAAATACATGTGAGATGTGAGCTTCACACTACAACTCAGTACTAAGATTATGGTCTTCTGTGACGTGATATCAAGTAATTTGATAGACTGGTTCCTCTGAAATACTCATATCTAATAAATTACACTGTACCTCTACGTCTGCTTCTACTACTTTGATGACCACGGTCTCAACTCAGGCATCTGGAAAAGTCAATTGCCATTAAGTTAAAGATCTCTTGGCTGATTAGTTTTTGAGACATGAATTGTAAAATTTTTCACCATTTGGTCAAATCTGCCTTTACAAAAAATGCTCTAGAACACCATATCTCCCAACATTTTCATTTTAAGGTACAGAGTTCAGTGGCAGCTCATTTTAAAGCTAATATATTACATTACATCTTAACTTTGTTATTTATAAGGAAGGATTTCAACTATTTGGGTAACCTTGTAACAAATGATGCAAGCTGTGAACAAATTAAATCCACAATTGTGTTGGCAAACGCATCATTTAACAAGAAGATGCTTTTCTTGAGCACAATGGTAGAAATGAGAAAAATGCTACACTTGGGCCATAGCTTTGCATGGTGTTGAAACTTGAATGCTTCGGAAAACAGATCAGAAATACCTTGAAAGTTCTGAAATGTGGTCTGAAGAAGATGATTTTGATTGACCATGTGAAAAATGATGAAGTATTATACAGAGTCACAGAGGAAATAAACACCCTGCATAGAATAAAAGAAAGGAAGGCTAACTGGATTGGACACGCCTGCCTTATGAACACGTTACTGAAGGAAAGACAGAAGGGATGAGAAAACAAGGAAGAAGATGTCAGCAGCTAGTGGACGAAATTATGGAAACAAGAAAATACCAGAACTTGAAAGAGGAAGCAGTAGATTACTCTCTCTGGAGAACTCACTTTGGAACAGGCTACGAACCGGTCATAAGGCAGGTTACATGATGGTAATGATATAGGAAAGAGAACATCAACCAAGTGTTCCATATTTCTAAAAGCCAACAAAATGCACTAATTAAAACACAATAAAACAGATAAAAAAACATACGTCATATCAGGTGCAAACTCCTATATGTTTTGGCACCAATGCCATCATCAGGAAGTATAACAACAACAAAGGTTCATAGGTCCAAAACATAATTCAGGCAATTCTGACGTTCAGGTGACCATGCATCGTGATAAATTCTTATAATAAAACCAACCAGATGCACTAATTTCACGAATTTATTTTTGGAGTAAAAATCCACATGTTTCATACAGTTCCTCTGTCCATCATCAGGAGTTCTTCACTGTACGCACAGCAATGGTACACGTCATACAGGTTTGCTGATAGCTTGTGAGCAGGTTCAGGGTTCCGTCCTGAACCTGCTCACAAGCTGTCAGAAAAACCTGTATGACGTACGCCATTGCTGTGCGTACAGTGAAGAACTCTCCTGATGATGGACAGAGGAACTGTCTGAAACATGTGGAGTTTTATTCCAAAAATAAATTTGAGAAATTAGTGCATCTAGTTGGTTTTTTTAATAAGAATTTTCCTTCAGAGTCCCAACACATTTACCCCTACAAAACTAGCAGTCTTAAGAAATAAGTTCTGTTATAAATGCTTTTCTTTCCGTTTTTCCTACACAGCAAGTTTCAATTTTTTTCAGTCTGTTTCTGTACCCAGCTTGCATCTTCCATCTTCAGATATCTCACATGAATCCAATTATGCAACCCATCCATCTTCCTGTGGCCAAAGAATGGTATGAGTAAGCCATGGAGTTCTTACAAGTGCTAACAATAGGAACCATTTTGGGCTATTGAAGCAAATGTTACAGAAGAGAGAAACATATCTGCAGCAGGTCTTGATATGTCTACTAATGGAAAGATGATGATGATGATGATGATGAGTAGGAGGAGGATGGAAGATTATGATGATGATATAACAGGGAATGAAAATCATAACATCAATTTTCTTTCAGTAGAGGAAACTAAAACACAATGGCTGGTCACTCATGAAAAATACCTGAATATTGGTTCTACGGGTGGTGGCTTCCTGCTGGTGACTGACCATACCACCACCTGACCCCGGTCGTAGGCCATCGCTCAGACAATGTTGATTATCTTCATACTGAAACAGAGCACCTATATACATTCCAGTACATGGGGTCATTTGTATTACCAATTAATGAGGTTTGTAATGGAATTACTTCCTTAATGTCCCTGTCATGTCATTAGGCAACTTGCAAATGACATTCTCACCATCTGCACACACAAGGATGGCTTACATTTATAAAAATGGGCAAGAGTGATGCTCACTGTAGTGACAGTGCTAGTGACAATAGCTCCTCCTCCAACTTGTCAGACACTTACAGCTGCTACATACAACAATGTAGCATCCTTTGCTAGAGTTCCTTCCTCTCTGCAGAAGGCCACAGATCTATGCACGCGTAACTTCATGCTAGATGTTGACTCTCATGTCACCAACGCAGGCTCGCTGACCAAATACAGGGGACATTATGAAAATATTCCTACTAAACTTACAAGCTGTTGCCATTCTATCAATGGCTGGCAGCCCAAGAAAATTTTACTTAAACAAATAAATTCACATCAAATGGAAAAAAGTTACAAATTTCCTACCTTCTGTACATATGGCACGGGAATAGAGCCAACCTGACCAAGACTATTTCTTGCTGTCCACCACTGCTCCTCATCTTTGGACAACACTGTCAACACTTCACCCTTCTTAAATGGCAGATCATCTTGATCCTGTATATACAATACAAAGGTACTAGACAAGTCTTTAGAATGACTATAAAAAACAAAACACACTGCAACTTTCATTTTCAAAGACATATATTCTGCAAAGTTTTCTTCTACTCAGATTAGAGAGGCAACAATTTCCTCCAAAATGCTCATATCCACCTGTTACACTACAAGATATCACAGCACAAAGGACCACAATAAAACTCAACTTTCTTAGTGGATACCTGGCATGTCTTCTAGTCTCCTCTGCTGAGCCACATAACAACTGACATATCCAACAAGGAAGTATAGGTATTATAATAATGCATACTAGAATCTTCTCCTAAATTAGAGGTACGTGTTTGGAAACTGTTATACATGATCACCTTTTGTTGTAACCTGGTTGTCCAGAAGTGTTCAGTCTGGTAGGAGAACTTCTTTTGAAAGAAGGGTGTGGTTCATCCGATCACATAAAATTTTAATTATTATCTTTTTACTTACTGATTTATTCATTTATTCTTAATATAAAAGGCGTGCTGTTATCCAATTAAACAACTAAATAATTTTCCAGTAAAACACCACAGTCACTTCACTTGCACTCCCTCACTCACACTCTTCTCTTACTACACTGCTCTCTTGCTGGACTGCTTGTGTCCATTATCTGCTGCTAAACATTTCATTTAAATCTCTATCTGTACACAACCCCTCCTACCTATCACGAATGGTTCTTGAACATACATTGGTAGTTTAAATTTATAATGGATGGCAGTGGCCAGCAACGTCTCTAACTATTAAATAAATATACCAAAAATAATCAGCTACACTGTCAACTTTTATTGTGAATATTATATCAAGAAAGTACGTAGATATGGAAGTCAGGATCACTATTACAGTAAATGTCTTAAAAAAGCACACGATTCAAATAAAACTTACGCTTCCTTCAAAGTCATATTTGCCCATGACTTTCTCAACCCTCCGTGGTGCTGGCCTGATCAGAGGTGTGGTATCTAGGTAATGCAATTTGTAAAATGCTAGACACTGAGGAAGATCTGGAAACATCTGGTCTCCAATTCGGTATCTTGTCTGCTCCCCTTGCTGGATCTTGTTAATTATGTAATGGCTCACTTTGCTATCCTCCCTGTGAGAGAATGAAGTACCAACCATAACTGAATGCTCTGCTGATAAATGCCATAAACAATAGACTTAAAAATGCTAACAATTCTGACAAAAGCTGGCTATAAAAAGGTTACTATAGTTTCAAATATACTAGCATCCCTAATATTACACACATTGGATGCAAAAAGGTACAGATCTTGAAACCAGACACTGGACAGATGTGTGTCATCAGATTTACGCTCATATCTGCCTCACCATCACAGACAGTCCCCACTGCATCCTAGCTACAAGACGAGGTATCTCTAAAACCATTCTGCAGATTGCAACTGTCCAGTTTGTATCCAAATGCAGCAGTAAGCAGTCGGTATACAGCATAGTAACATTATTCATAAACAGCAAGGTAAAGCCAAACCATCCATAATATTTGCAAAGTTCATCTTTGAATCTTCTCTCTCAAAAGATATGACAATAATAGCTGTGGTAATATAACAAACTTCTGGGTATGATGCTGTCTAATTTGCTGGCAGATATCAGTTACTGTTTCTGAGGAACGTGCATGACATGGAGGCAGCACATTCCTCCGAAACTCTCGTGCCTGTCCTCCCAACCATGTGACGTTAAATCCCAGAAGAATCTTACTGCATTAACTGTTGTGAGAACCTCTTATCTCTTAAATGTGGCTCTGTTTGGTAGGCAGGGGAAACATACTGCTTCCATCTTCAGGAATAGACCCTAAATAAAGGAGCAAGTTCCTGCAAAATGCTGATACCAGCCTACCTGATTAAGTAGTGTCATAACTGACAAGTCCACAATTAATCTTCATCGCCATGAAAATTTTATTCATTACAATCGCAGAACTGTGATATCCATAACGGCATGTGCATTTAAAATTATCCATGTTCTGTGCAGTAAGATGAGTCACTATATACATCCCAACAACTTCACTACAATTAAATACAGTCATGTACAAACATATGGTAATCCTCCTACATATTTTGGCCATTCATCTATGGTGACATAAAAAACCACACGATACAGAGACATATCCCAGAAAACACAGATGAATCTCTGCAGTAGATGTTCGTCTGCATTTCAAATAATTACAATTATGATATACATTCTGCACTAGCCCTTTTAAACTTTTTAAACAATTTTAATATGTCTCATAACTTATTACTGCACATCTATGACATAGATAAACAGCAACATAATTTTTTGTTGAATATCTTCCTGAAGTTGGCTGTAAAATGTGGCAGGTTTACCACATCTTTGTATATCACTCTATCTAATTATAGTGCTGTTGTTGGTACAGGCGGACCCCAGTATCCGCAGGTAATACGTTCCAAGACCTACCATGGTTATGCGAAACCGTGGATAATACCGAAAACTATATATGTGATATCAGTGTAACATACACAAGTACAGTAAAGTTTAGTTGATAAATTACACATAGTAAGACATTACCAACATTAAATAAAGTAATAATAAAGTGTACTGTACACTACATTGTACATTTACAGTATATTCTCAATCTCTCTCATACATATAAGAGTAAGGGATTCTAATGTTTTAGCCTAATCCTCTAGAGACAATAGAGCAATGAAATTTTTTCTTTGTTCTTCATCACTTCACGAATGGAAGATTCGTTCTTGTCATACAACCTGGCAAACTCTGCATACGATTTTTTTTTTTATTTCCATCATATCCAGAATTTTCACTTTCTCACTAATGGAAAGGACATCACGGCTTCTCTTAGGCTTAAAAGCACTACTAGCATCACTACTACTCATATGTTTTGGGGCCATTATTACAGTATATAAGGGCTTTCTGAACACAAACACTGCGATAATGCGGCAACTAATTCGAACAGCGAGAACGCTAGAAGCAGAATGGTGGCAAGTTTGCAGGTAAGCATGGGTACAGTGACAAAGGAAGATGAGTCAAGTAGTGGGTGCATTTAGACTTCTGGATTTCACCATGTTATGACCCGTTCTCACTTGGCGCGTGGTTTGCAACTAATAAACCATTCATTTCTTTAATTTTCCAAATTTTTTTGGGCCGCGATAAAACACGGATAACTGAAACCGTGGATAAGAGGGCCTGCCTGGTGAGCATGCACATTATCATCTGTCCTTGGTTAGCATGACAGTTGTTCCTTTTATTGCATAAGCAGCATGCATATTAGTCTGTGAACATATTGTTTAAATTTCTCTCACTCTGCTTACATTTCTCATTTAAACTATTCACAGAATGCAAGACTTCAAATGCACAAAACAGAACAATCGGGTCAGTCAGCATGGGACTTTATTTTGATTTTATCTGCTGTCTCATGTAAAATACAAATTTAACGTTTTCCATCCCAAAGTGTTATAACATATAAATACAACTTGTCAGTCAATAACACAACACTTAATTTTATACACAATAAAAATAGTATATTGTCAGGACCTTTCTTTGCAAGGCATTGCTTATTGAAATGTATGTTTGCACAACATTTCAGAAACTTGGATCTTGTGTTCTTACATGGGTTGATGGATCTAGCCTGACCAGCTATAAATTTAACGTTTTACATCCCGACGTGTTATACCATATAAATAGTATACTGTCAGGGCCTGACAATATACTATTTTAATTTGTTGCATGCCTGCACACGCCCTGAGTAAGGAGATAAAACAAAACGTCAGGAGAGATCACCAAGCCTATGCGGAAAAGACTGCGAGTAAAGCTCAAGAAGCCACAAACCAAGGGAATACAAAAGGTGTGTTCAATGCAATAAGACGGTTAGCAAAAAATGCACAGACAACCATAGTCCCAACAAGAGACAAAGAAGGTAAACCTATTACATCTATAGAAGGCCAAATCCATTGATGGAAAGAGTATATGGAAGAGATACTTAACTCTTCCTCCGCTCGTAGGGAAAGAGAGGAACTGGTAAATATACCAACAGAGCTTCCAATAAGTGTTAGACCTCCTTCGAAGGAGAAATTGTCAATGCCATAAAAGCAATGAAGAATGGGAAAGCTGCAGGAGCAGATAATATTCAAGCTGAAGTTTTAAAGGTGGACCCA
>Ga0131853_10010610_pt1 | contig 16846 bp, 13 predicted proteins | sample TergutLab28metaG_FD_92764 | JGI IMG/M metagenome (GOLD analysis project Ga0131853, IMG submission 92764) | Labiotermes labralis P1 segment gut microbial communities from Petit-Saut dam, French Guiana - Lab288 P1 (version 2) (version 2) | ecosystem: Host-associated > Arthropoda: Insects >...
CGCCTCCGTGGTTGGTGTTTTTATGTATTTTTAGCGACCAGTTTTACAAATGGATTATCGCCTTTATAAAGACTAACCGCTTTGGGTGGATAAAAAATCTGACACGAGCTTAGACAAGCTGTTCCAGCAATATCCAAACCCCGATTAACACCAATATGGCTCCACCGGCAAGCGTTGCTTTGGAGTGAAGCTTAGCCCCTACAATATTGCCAAACCGCACCCCCGCCACAGATATAATAAAAGTAATAACCCCGATAAACAATACAGCAGGTACAATATCCACATACAAAAACGCAAGCGTAACCCCAACCGCCAGCGCGTCCACACTTGTGCCAAAAGCAAGCGGTAACATAGCCATTGGTGCAAGGGAAGCCTCTATTATGTTAGAAGGGCAGTTCCGGTCTGCACATGTGAGAGCAGGGCAAGATCTGTCAGTACATTTTTCCGGTTTATTGGGTTTGAAGCTTTCGGCTATCATTTTACCGCCAATAACGGCCAAAACCGCAAAGGCTATCCAGTGGCTAAATGTGGTTATAAGATCCGCAAAGCGCGATGCCGTCAGGTACCCGATTAGCGGCATAATCCCTTGAAATATACCGAAATATAGCCCTACAATCAGGGCTTTTTTTATGCTTATTTTTGAAAATGTTAGTCCTATGCAAATGGCAACGGCAAACGCGTCCATAGATAGCCCTATGGCTAGTAGGAATAATTCAATAAAATTCATTTGTACCTCCCATATGGTAAAAGGATTGTCAGCCAACTTTCACAATATGTCAATCCATATTAAATTATATCTTTGATTCACTCAAATATCTATCTGAGAATATAATTTCATATAGAATGATATTTGGATGGAGGCAAGATTTTATGAGCATCGACTTATATTCTAATTTCCAGTATGGCACTTGGACACCTTCTTTACAAATAGGAAATGGCGTTATTCGAGCCCAATACACAGATCAGGTTGGACACTGGACAAGAATTGGGCATCAGATTTACATTAATGGATTTTTTAGGTTGAACTATAATGAAGCACAAGTCGAAGACGCATTGCGGAGGAATACAACAGTCCAAGAAATACGAATTGGCACATTGCCTTATGAAGCCAACAGCAGTGCATCAATTTTCAATCTAGTTGTATCAAATACCCCTTTTGTCCGAAATGTAAATCCGGGAGAAATCGATGTCTTGGCGATAGGCGCAAGAAGTATCTGGGGTAGCCCACGAATGCGTGTATTTTTTAACGAACGTGCCGTTACAAGAAATATAAACGGCGTTAACCGAATACCACTTGCATCTGATTTATCTATTCAAGATTTGCGGCCATCCACCAATGGGATTCTAACCGAAATAAGGGTTTCAGGAGCTTATACAGCGTTTCCTGATTTGTCATCAACTGATCCTGTAAACACACCACCACCAGTTATTACACAGCCGCCGTTGCCGCCATCTCCACCGCAACCATCCCCTCAACCGCCTGAAAATATATGGCCACCATATCCCGGAATTGTATTGCGCCGGGGTATGCAAGGGCCAAGCATCAAGCAAGTGCAAGAAAGGTTAAATACCTTAGGAGCTAACCCACAACTTGTAAATGATGGTGTTTTTGGACCTTTTACTGAAGCAGCGGTAGTGGCTTTTCAAGAACAACACAACTTGAATACAGATGGAATCGTTGGCATCATAACTTGGAATGAGTTATTTAGAACCTAACCAGATGTTAAGATGTTCTTCATCAGCCAATAAAACAAAAGGTTTTAATTAGCCTGCTTGATACGCGTTCCTTCTTTGCATGCAAAAGCCCATCCTAACGGACAGGCTTTTTTGTTGCCTTTTTCGGCAGGCTTCGACTTACTTCAACTTGGGCTTTTGAGTAGTACCTCTGTTATTTTATTTATTTCATAATCAAACCCACTCGATTTTACGCATACGGCTTATTGCCGCCATTAATTCGAAGGGACGGGGTAAATCCATAAACCGTTCCATTGTAGTAAAAAAGCTTGTGTCCACTAGATTTAGACCCTCTTTTTCAATTTTAGTATACAGTTTTTGAATCCATATAAAGATGTCCGCAGCACCACTGGTATTTCTATCCGTTGCATTACAGAGGGCTTTCTCAGGCTCTAACCCGCGCATGGCCAGTGCAAGCCGCTCCATCTCACTTAAACCCTCAGTGGTTTTGGCCATATATCTAAGCATAAACGCTAACGCGTATACTTGAGCCGGGGTAGCAATGTCGTGCAAGTTACGGATATCTATACGCTCATCGCCTATCACAATGAAACCGGTGTCTGATATAGATAATGTTTCCTTTCCGCTGCCTGACGGGTAGGAGGTTAGGGAACTTTCAACTAGCTTACGATTAGTTTTCCAGTCAGCGGCGGGTGGATTATCGCCCTCAGTTGGCGTTCGCGACATATCGGTCGTACTTTCGCTTGGCGTGCCACCTGCATACATACTGCCTGCATATGCAAGCATGCGGGCTTTTTGTGTTACATCACTCATCACAAATTCGTCCATTAAATAGACATTATCAGCCACTCCAAGATATTCACCGCTACCACCTATAACCAAAATTGTTGAGATTCCCATTTTAGCAAGTTCACGTACCCTGTCTGTGAATGGCGTAATAGGCTCCTTTTCTATAAGCGTTTTCATTTTGGCGTCGCGAATCATAAAATTGGTGGCGCTCCGGTCTTCATCTATCAGCAGTAGCTTCGCGCCGCAGTCAATGGCTTCCATTATATTCGCGGCTTGTGACGTAGAGCCGCTGGCGTGAGTTGTTGAAAATACATTCGGGTCGCCGCCGGGTATCCACTTAATAAAAGGCGAGATATTAAGCAGTGTCACCGCCCGTCCATCCTCGGCGGTAATGGTTGCGGCGCTATCGTGAGTTATACACAGTTCGCGGCCATCTCCTATCGTGTGGTTGTAAATCCCGGCAGAAATCGCATTAAGTATTGTGGATTTACCCGAATACCCGCCGCCGGTTATTACTGTAACGCCACGCCTTATACCCATTCCACACACACCCGCGATTTCAATTTCATCATCGGGCGGGCATTGGAAGGGTAGGGCATTTTTCATAGGGCCGGTTGCTTCCATATTTGTAAAGCGCGGGTTTTGCAACTGTCCACTTGTGCGTTCTGTGGCATTTGTGCCGCGTTCACGAGCTAAGATGCTTCCGTTGGCTATGAAAGCGCAATATTCGCCATTGCGCAAGAACTCACGGATGGCTTGCTGAGTTTCTTCTAATTGATACGCCGCATTAAGAGAATTCTTTTCAAAATCACGGATAAAACGCTCTGTAGCATCGGGCATTTGTTTGCATAACATTGTCTTAGCGCGGTCGAGTTTAAGATGCGGCAGTTGTACCTCTATACGGATATTTAAGCACATACAGTCAGGCAGCGGGTCAGCATCTGGGTCTGCATAAATTGTTTTGCCCTTACCATCTTCATAGTACTTCGCAGGGATTTCCGCAAAATAGGCCGCATTTCTGTATAATACTGTCGGGCCGGGGTCATAGATGATAAATTTACCATTATCCCGGTCAGGGCGGGAACGATTGGCATACTCTGCATTAATCTTCTCGAAATATGGCCGAATGGCACGCAGGCAATAATCCGCAGCGGCAGTGGTGAGGCGCTCAATGCCTAATTTTTCTACCGGTATGGAAATAGTAAAGGTAGGCCGGTCAAGTGCCAGCTTATGTGTACGGACAATGGTGTAGGCAATATCGTTTAGCCAAAAAGTAGGCTCGTTATGCACGCGGTCCGGATGTGCGCGGTTTAAAAGCACCATATGACACTCTGCGTCATAAAGGTCTTTTAATACGTGGCTCCTACCAATGTTGTCGTAATCGTAATAACGATAGGTTGTGGTGTTCTTGTCTGAGATTTTACTCATGTACCAATGCAGTCTTTTTAGCAAATGGTTTTCTCCTTTTCTTGAAGCCGTGACAACAGAAAACGTGATAATAAAAAACGCCGCTGATAAACTCAGCGGCGCACTAAAAAGACCCGGATTATATTCGCTGTGGGCGCGAATAGCATGTGACGCCTAAATTAAAGGTGCCTCCACAAAGCCAAGGCCGGTGCGGACAAACTGAACTTACCACTGTTGCGGTTAAATAGTGTTTTCATATTGTCCGACCTCCTCATAAATTTTTATTTGTTGCTACAGTAAAGCATACTTGACGCAAAATTGCAACTACCCAAGTGGCCTGTCTGGTGTATACATCATAAACGCTTCCCGCAGCCCCTCAAATATAGCCCGTGCAACCCGCCACTGGTATTCCGCCGAAATCAATTCTGCAAACTCCTGCGGGTTACTCATAAATCCAACTTCAATTAAAGTCGATGGAATTTGGGAATATCTAAGCACCGCAAAATTGGCTTCCCTATACCCGCGATTATTGCGCCCGGTATGCGCAACCGCCTGCCTCAGCACAATCTCGGCCAAATTTTGGCTGGTTAAAGCACGGCGCTCATCAAAACCATTGGGGCGGTAGAATGTCTCCACACCAGTAACAGCCGTATTATACCACGCGTTATGATGAATCGTTACCATCATATCCCCGATATCATTGGCAAACTGCGCACGGTCTTGCAAGCTGACAAACATATCCTCACACCGTGTTGTAAAAACCTGCATAAAGCCGCATTCCTGTATTAATTGCACCAATTTCCTTGATATTGCTAGGTTGAGATTCGCGGCCCGTATATCGTTATAAACCGCGCCGGGCTGCCCGCCGTGTCCCGGGTCAATAACTACTATACGCTGATATCTTTCCCGTGGACTCATTATGCTTATATGATAATAATCGTTGGTTTCAATAATCCTTACAGAAAGTATCTGCCGGCCTGTTAAAGTCAAATATGTATGTCCCTGCCAATTACGCCCAATGCTAAAGGAATAAAGCATCGGGCTGGAAACAGTTACAGAACCAACCCCCAAAACCCCGGAAGCATCTACAGGAAGAGTAAGTATATACCTTTGATGACGATATACATTGTTGTGCGCCGCCGTATTCATTGAAAACCCTGTTGCCCTTGGGATACGGATAACTCCATTTTCGTAACGGATTCTTGTATTAACGCCTACCACAGGAGGATGATTGTTGATATTTGTACCCGGCTCATCGTTTGAACCTGAATTATTGTATGTACCTGTATTATTGTTAGTACCTAAATCAGCACCGGCGTAAAGCGTGACTAATACATGTAAGCGGTCATCTGTGATGCGGATGCTGAACTCTATACCATCCGGCAGCACAAAAACCACGCGTGAAGTATCTGCAGAAAACTGCGATGCACGCACCTCTAAAGCAGAGGAATAATAGGGTACGCTAATATTCCCATTAAGATTGGTTCGTGAATTAGGGAAATTAATCACAAGACGATTGCCGTATAGTAAGAACGATTCCACACCGGGAATTGGCGATGAGGCGGTTATGGTAAATATCTGCTGCGTATTCCTTGGCGGTGCGGAAACAGAAAGAATGCTGGTTGTATGTAAGGCCATAGGTGGTATCACTGTTGTAGATACATCTCTAGGCGGGTTGGTGGAGTGCGTGTTACTTGGTGGCTGTGGGGTAGGGAAGGGTGTATTAGTGGGAGGCTGCGGGGTAGTGGGAAGTATGTTGTCGGGAGGCGTACCTGCAATATTATCTATAAAAATGGTACGGTCCCTAAAGTCTACCTCAAAACCTAAATTTTCGGCCACTGCCCGAAGCGGTATCATCGTGTTGCCATTAATAATTTGCGCAGGTATAGGCATTGCCGTAAGATACCCGTTAACTATAAGGGCTTTACTGCCAATTAATAGGATAATACGTCTATTACCGTATTGTATGTAAACAGTGCGAGTGGCCTCATCCCAATCGACTATTGCGCCAAGACCCGTTTGAAATACTGCCCTAGCCGGTACTAATGTGCTGTCTTGTTGAATCATTGGGGGAGTGGGCATGTTGGTTACGGCTTGGCCATTGATGATTAGCCCGATAGGGGGTGAATCTGCCGCCACTTGTAGCGGGTTAAAAAGAAAAAACGACGTGCCAATGATTACTGCAAGTACTGCAAGTGCTTGTTTCAGTTGTTTCATTTGTTACGCTCCAATTCACTTGTAAAGGTGTATATGTACATCCCTATGCCGTCTCGGCATTCCACAAGAAAGTTAGCATAACTCGAATAGTTTTTCAATTGGTGTAACTTAAACGTAGGAATTCACTGCTATTGTCCCTATCATTTTAGCAAGGAGCGAAGCAAAGCCTGCCACGAGCGCAGCATGGTGGAAGCAATCCAGCCGATGTTGTTGTTTTTCTGCAATATTGGATTGCCTCGCTACGCTCGCATGACAGTTTCTGCGTATTTCATTACAACTCTATTCAAGCCTTCCAATCTGCATAAAGCCCGGCAATTACCTGCTCTATTGGTGCTTTATTAATCTCCACATCTTTAACTCCATCTGTTTCCGAAAGTTGCCCAAGCAGGTTTTTAATAGGGGTCAACGCAACATCAACCTCAAACTCATAAACTCCCTTATCTTCACGTATCAACTTACCCCCGTCAAGCGCCAATATGCAATCCCCATCCATTGTTACCGTAAACCGTGTAAGATTCCCGGTAATATCTCGCAACCCATCAAAACTGCCGTCATAGGCAACCTTTCCGCCAGAAATCATTAAAATACGCTCGGCCATTTCTTCAAGGTCATCCATATCGTGGCTGGTACATACAATAGTCACGCCATTTTCATGATTAATTTTTTTAAGAAACTCAATCATCTGCCGCTTGGCCACAACATCCAAGCCGAGAGTAGGCTCATCAAGCAGGATAAGCGTTGGACTATGCAACAGCATCATGGCAAGGTCGGCCCTCATCCTTTGGCCAAGCGATAGCTCGCGCGCGAAGGTTTTCATCAATTCACCAATGTCCAACAGCTCAATCACCATATCAAGATTGCGCTTGTATACATCGTCAGGTATATCCCACACAACTCTTTTCCACTCAAAACTTTGTGATATAGGATGGTCCCACCACAGTTCTGTTCTATTACCAAACAGCACACCCAGCTTCCGCATAACTTTGATGCGGTCTTTATCGGGAGACATTCCTAGCACAGAAACGCTACCTTTCGTTGGCTGAAGCATACCTGCCAATAATTTCATAGTAGTACTTTTTCCTGCGCCGTTTGGCCCGGCATAGGCAACAAACTCACCGCGGTTAATTGTAAATGAAACATCATCCAAAGCTGTAACAATTTTTTTTTGCGGGTTTAATAGATTTTTTAAAAGCCCTTTACCAGTGTTTTCTCGCTGCCACTGAGTAAAAATTTTTGAAACTCCGTCTAATCTAACGGCGGCCGAAGTCTGTATATCGGTTGATTCCTGTCTTAGCATAATATCTAAGCCCCTTTCTGAAATAATACAGTGTCACAATCCAAAGAATAGTAGCAAATACAAGTGGATAAACAGGCGACCAATAAAGCGGCGGCCTGCCTAAAAGCGCAAGCGTAGGGAACCAAGCAAGTAACCCCGAAGGCGCAAGCGTCAAAAGCGGAAGCTTTAAATATCGCGGCATTCCCGACAAAGGAAACCTGCCGATATGCTCAAATGCGCTAAACACATGGCTGGATATCTCCTCTGCTTGCACAGGGGCATAAAAGGCAAGGCACCCCGCCAGATACATAAACCCCACAACAATAGCCAATGAGGCTAATAAATACCCAACCACGGCCAACAACCACCACAAAGACAATGCCAGCCCTAAATTAGCTACGGCAATAACCATAGTAATCACCCCAAAAATTAAGGTACTGCCACATGAAAACGGATAAAACCCATCCGTAGCTAACTGAACAAACAACGACCGCGGCTGGGCAAGCATATGTTCGAATTGCCCCCTGCCAATCCTGCGACTGATATGCCCGTTGTTATTACCAAAGAAAATCATATATAGCCCGGAGATAACCGTAGCAAACGCCAGCATAAACAGCACTTCATAACGGCACATACCGCCAATACCATCAAACCGCCACGCCAGTAAAAAGACACCCATGATTGCAGAAGTACTTGTGATGATGTCTGTAAATATTTCAAATAAAACAGTGGAAGTGTCCCGCAAAAGCGAAGCCAAATCCATCTTCGCGCTTAAAGCCAGCAGTCTAAAAAAATCTCTAACCACCATACCCCACCTGCCTTTCCTTAGACTTCCTAAACCATAAAATAGCCACAGGCCACAAAACTATATTCCACACAATTTGTATAATAATAATCCGTGTAGCATTGGCAGTGCCTACAAATAGCGACAGCGGCGCTCCGCCTAAACTACCAAATGGTTGAAGCTCAAAAACAGCAGTCAACCCAAAGGGTAAAATTTGAAACGGAATCATTGTCCCTGACAATAACGCCGCAATCGCCATACGGATTGAATAAACCAGCCAAAACTGCCCCTTCATACGGACGGTAAAGCTTATAAAAATAAGTTCAAAAGCAAAGCCGAGCGATATGCATAAGAGCAGGGAAGGAAAAAACCATATCGTAATAGGGATAATATCTATCCCAATAAGCGGCGCAAGTACAGCCATTGGCAGCGAAAATACTAATAACATAGGCAGCCATCCGCCAACAGTATGTGAGATAATTTGCCCGACTGCCGAAAAAGGCTTGGTATACAGGGTGATTAACTCCCCTGTGTAGCACCAGCCTAAGGCAGGAGTACGAACCAGTAGCATCTCTGATAGCAATGTACTAACATAGGTGTAGGTAAGCAACTGCGCTAAAGTCATCCCTGCGTCCACACCGCCATCCACAACAACCCGCCACAAAAACATAAGAGGCAAAAGATAAATAATGCGAACCAAAACTGTGGGTAACATATATATAATCCCGCCATTGGTTTGGCCTTTCATAGCCGTTGTGGCAGTTGTGATGTATTTATTCATCGCTAACCACCCCACTCTCGGTCTCTTTTGTCCATGCCTCGTACAAACGAGCGATACGCTCTTCCAGTTGCTGCTTTATCAAATATAGCTCACCCATTTTTTCATAATCAGAACCGGTTAAATCTATTTCATCATTAAGAGTACTCAGTTCTGTCTCTGCTTCATATATTTGTGCTTCAAATGGAATTTGAGTTTTGGGTTTTTCATAAGGATTAATATGCGGTTTTTTCTTTTTACCTATCTCCTTTTCGTATGATTTTTCCTTTCGATTTCTGGCAGCCTTGGCAGATGTGCTTGACCTACTTCCGGTTATCGCTGAGGCTTGCAGATATTCATCAAACCCACCGTCAAACACGGTTACATCACCATCCTTCATGCTCCATATTTTCGACGCAAACCTATTAAGAAAAAACCGGTCGTGTGAAATAAATAGCATGGTGCCATTAAAGTCAGATACCGCATCCTCAATCCATTCCCGTGATTCGATATCCAAGTGGTTTGTTGGTTCGTCGAGTATTAAGAAATTTATCTGATTCTGCATAAGAAGACATAGTTTTAAGCGGCTCCTTTCACCCCCGGAAAGATTTCCTACTCTTTTAATCACATCTACGGCTCCAAACTTAAAACGTGCCAAGATGCTTCTCACTTTTTCCTCCGGTAACGCTGTCACGTTTCGTAAAGTTTCCAATACTGTCACATTTTCATTTTCAAACTGGATGATTTGAGACATATATGCGATTTTGATATTGGTGCTTACCTTGATTACGCCACTGTCACAAGCCTCTTCGCCCATGATTAGCCTTAAAAGTGTGGTCTTGCCGCAACCGTTTGCGCCGATTAATGCAATGCGGTCATTTCGGCCAATGCTAAGACTAACTCCATTAAGCAGCAAATTGTCGGCATAACTTTTATATACCGAATCAAGAGACACAACCTCCTTAGCCGCATGGCCGCCGCTGTTGAAATCCTCTGTCATTTTTTTGGATGTAGCGGGCCTTTCTAGCTTATCCATTTGCTCAATTCGTTTTTCCATGGCTATTGCCCGCTTTGCTAAGCCTGTGTTTGATGGGTTCATAGCCGCCCATACGCGCTGCCGCTTTATTGCGGTTTCTAGCTGCTCAATCTTGCGTTGCTGTTGCTTGTACTGCTCGGCTTGGGTTAGAAATCGCCTTTCTTTTTCTTCTACATAAAAGGAATAATTACCCGAGTAAAAATTCGCCCGTCCCTTATCAAGTTCGATAATCCGCTTAACAACATTGTCAAGAAAAACCCTATCATGGGATATAACCACAACTGTACCAGAAAATTCACGAATAAAATTCTCAAGCCACTCAAGCGAAGCCAAATCTAAATGATTTGTAGGCTCGTCAAGCAGAAGAATATCGCAATCGCGTAGAAGAATACGCGCTAAGTTTATCCGCGTTTTTTCACCGCCGCTAAGCAGCCTAAATAGGCTTCCACGAATATTTCCGCAAATGCCCATTCCATTGCATATCTTCTCAATTTTCATCTCTACTTCGTACCCGCCAAGCCGCTCATACTCTTCCATTAGTTTGCCATATCGCATTAAAACATTTGGGTCGCCGTCGCCCTCAATTTTTTTCATAGCATTATGCACTTCGGTTGCTTCTTTAAATGACGAGCGCAAAATATCTTCGACAGTATCGTTTTCGGCAAAAACGGGGATTTGTGCGAGAATCTCCACTTTTTTGCCTGTGGCCTTTGAGATATTCCCACTATCAAACGATTCATCCTCTGAAATAACCTTGAACAACGTAGTTTTACCGGAGCCATTTTTACCAAGCAACCCAATTTTTTCACCACTATAAACTTCAAAGCTGATGCCTTTAATTACATGGTTTGAGCCATAATATTTATTCAGTTCATGCACTGATATATCAATCATAATAATCTCCTTAATTTTCGACATTAAAAAAACCCTATACAGACTGTTTCGTCTGCACAGGGCTTCAAACACAAAGGGAGTGAAATAACTATTCACGCCAGACGCGTAGCTTACGCATCATTAAACCTTAATGTATGATGACAGGCATATATACTAATCCTACGCTGGAAACTATAACGGTAGAGGAATAAATTTGAGACTTGGATTAGTACCGAAACAATCTTATCCGCAAATGGGCGCAAAATCCCCTTGGATAAAACTGTTGTAAATGAGCGCCCGCCCATGATGCCGATCCAAGTAAATAATTCCTTGTCATTCAGAGCGAAAAATTGATTCATGCCTTTCACCACCTTTCATTTCAAACATATAGCAAGCTTATCATAGAAATTTATTAATGTAAATCCTTTGACCAATAAAGTGGCTTGCCACTGACCAGTAAAGTGGCTTGCCACTGACCAATAAAGTGGCTTGCCGCCAGCTGCTGTATTAAACCCAAAAAGGTTTCACCAAAGTATCAAAACCAAAACTCTGCGCAAAAATATAAATAAATCGATACAAAAATCTTGCAAAATCCCGCAAGTAAGTTAAAATAGGGTGTGAGTGATTTTAGGCAGACATAAATTTTATTAAATCAACAAATCAAACCCGCAAAGTTTGCGAAGCCAAAGTCAGCGGCAAGCCGCTTTCATTGGCCAGCGGCAAGCCGCTTTCATTGCAAGCAACGCGGAGTAAGGAAAGGAATGTATAAAACATGGCGCAAACAACATGCGACACCGCTTTGTACGCAAAGCTAGACGAGTATATCGGCAGCTTGCCATCAAAGCAGGGGGCACTGATATCTGTCCTCCACAAGGCGCAGGATATCTTCAGCTATCTGCCCGTAGAGGTGCAGAACCATATAGCCCATAAGTTAGATATCCCATCGTCTAAGGTATATGGCGTGGTAACTTTCTACTCGTATTTTACCATGACCAAGAAGGGGAAATACCGCGTAAGCGTATGCATGGGAACCCCATGCTTCGTGCGCGGCGCAGACAAAGTTCTGGCAAAATTTGAAAGCGAACTTAAAATTAAAGCCGGAACCACCTCCGAGGACGGGATGTACTCCGTAGACGCACTACGGTGTGTAGGCGCTTGCGGTTTAGCGCCGGTTGTATTGGTAAACGGCAAGGTATATGGCCGCATCCAAGAAAATGATGTAGAGGGCGTAATCAAAGACTTTTTGACGGAGGTGGAAGTATGACAAAAATAAAGTCACGTGATGACCTAAATAATCTTAGAAATAAGTACCGGGACGAAGTTATTATGCGTCTTATTTCCTATGATTCGTCTGACCGCACCGAGGTAATGGTAGGTATGGCAGATTGCGGTATCGCCGCAGGTGCCAGAGACACCCTTAAAGCGTTTTTCGACGAAGTGAACAGTGCGCGGCTGGAAGATGTTTCAGTTATAGCTGTGGACTGTATGGGTAGCTGCGACAATGAGCCAGTGGTAAAAATCACAGCTCCCGGCAAGCCAACCATCTGCTATAAAAAAGTAGACACGGCATTGGCAAAAGAGATTGTAAGTAAACACTTGGTAGGCGGAAACATCGTTGACCATGCAAGGATGGAGGTATAACATGAACCCAACAAGAGTGCAGATTCTTATATGCGGCGGTACAGGCTGTATTTCATCCGGATGTTTAGATGTTGAAACCGCTTTAATGGAAAGTCTTGATAAACACGGCCTAAAAGATGAAGTATTCGTGCTTAAAGTAGGGTGCTTAGGCTTCTGCGAACAAGGCCCGATTGTAAAAGTCTACCCAGACAACACATTCTACGTACGTGTAGAAGGTAAGGACGTTGAAGAAATAGTAGTAGAGCATCTACTAAAAGGAAAAACAGTAGAGCGTCTCTTGTTCAAAGACCCTGAAACAGGCGAAAGATATTACTATTACAAGGACATGCCCTTCTACAAAAGTCAGCACAGGGTTGCACTTAAACTCTGTGGTATTGTAGACCCGGAGCAAATAAGCGACTATATTGGCGTAGACGGCTATCAGGCCCTTGCCCAAGCACTATTCGAAATGTCACCAAAGGATGTAATAGACATAGTTAAAGCCTCTGGCCTACGCGGGCGCGGTGGCGCGGGCTTCTCTACAGGAGCTAAATGGGAGTTCGCGTATAACGTAAAAGGCGACAAAAAATATGTGGTATGTAACGCCGACGAGGGCGACCCTGGCGCGTTTATGGACAGGTCTATCCTTGAAGGTGATCCTCATTCTGTAATCGAAGCTATGGCACTGTGCGCCTATGCAATTGGCTCAGATGAAGGCGTAGTTTATATCCGTGCGGAATACCCACTGGCCGTTAACCGGTTAAGAATAGCCATAGAGCAAGCCCGCGAATATGGACTATTGGGCAAAAATATTTTCGGATCAGACTTTTCATTCGATATACAAATTGACCTTGGCGCAGGCGCTTTCGTTTGCGGCGAGGAAACGGCGCTTCTCAACTCTGTAGAAGGTATGAGAGGCGAGCCGCGTATTAAACCGCCTTTCCCAGCGGTGGTTGGCTTATGGCAAAAACCCACCATTATCAATAACGTAGAAACTTTGGCCAATATTCCACAAATTTTATTAAAAGGTGCGGATTGGTTCCAAAGTATTGGCGCGCCCGGCAACTCTGGCACAAAAGTTTTCGCATTAGCCGGGAAAATCAACAATGTAGGCCTTGTAGAGGTACCAATGGGCATTACCTTCCACGATATAATCTATAAAATCGGCGGCGGAATTCGTGAAGGCAAGAAGTTCAAGGCAGTACAAACAGGCGGGCCCTCTGGCGGTATGATTCCCGTGAAAAATATTGATACCGAAGTCACTTTCGAAAACTTACTAAAAGCGGGTTCTATGATGGGCAGTGGCGGAATGATAGTCATGGATGAAGATGACTGTATGGTAAACATCGCCAAATTCTATTTGGATTTCACTGTGGAGGAATCTTGCGGAAAATGTACCCCCTGCCGTATAGGTACAACCCGCATGTACGAAATCCTAGACAGGATTACCAAGGGCCAAGGCAAAGAAGACGATATCAAAGAACTTAAAGCCCTTGGCGAAACAATCAAAGATACGTCACTTTGCGGCCTTGGAAAATCGGCCCCTAACCCGATTCTTTCAACAATTGACTGGTTCTTGGACGAATACGAGGCTCATATCAAAGACAAAAAATGCCCTGCCGGTGCCTGTAAAGACTTGGTTTCCTATGTAATTGTCCCAGAGAAGTGCATTGGCTGCACAATTTGTGCAAGAGTTTGCCCGGTTAACTGTATCCATACTACGGACCAAGTAGTTGGGAAAAACAAACAGCTCCATGTAATTGACCAAGAAGAATGTGTCAAGTGCGGCGCTTGCCTGCCTAAGTGTCCTACTAAGGCAATAATATTGGAATAGGAGGCCGTCAAGCATGATAAATATCACATTAAATAATATCAAACTCCAAGTAGAAAAAGGTACTACTATACTGGAAGTGGCCCGCGCCAATGGCGTAAACATCCCAACACTTTGCCATTTGGATATGGCTAGTATAAAAATGGTTAACAAAGTAGGTACCTGTCGCGTATGTATGGTTGAAGTTGAAGGCCGTATGGATCTTATGCCCGCCTGCGCCGTAGAAGTATACGACGGTATGGTTATTCACACCAATACTACACGCGCAATAAAAGCACGCCGTACAATGGTAGAGTTGTTTTTGAGCAACCATCCAAAGGATTGCCTAGTGTGTGAGCGCAATAAAAATTGCGAACTTCAAACACTTGCCGCGGATTTAAATATCCGCGAAAACAGATATGATGGCAAAATGATTAACCATCCTAAGGATGTATCCAGCCAGTCTCTGATAAGGGACGCGGAAAAATGCGTGCTTTGCCGCCGCTGTGAAACCATGTGTAACCAAGTGCAAACCGTAGGCGTTTATTCTGCCGTACAACGCGGTATTGAGTCCGTCGTAAGTACAGCCTTTGATAACCCCATGACAGAGACAAGCTGTACCTTCTGTGGGCAATGTGTGTCTGTTTGCCCAACAGGCGCACTTACGCAAGTAAGCCATACAAGCGAGGTGTGGGACGCTATAAACGACCCAGACAAAGTTGTGATAGTGCAAACAGCCCCCGCCATACGTGTAGCGTTAGGTGAAGAGTTTGGCTACCCGATTGGCACAAGCGTAACAGGGCAAATGGTTTCTGGGCTTAGGCGTATTGGCTTTAACTATGTATATGATACAGTTTTTGGTGCGGATCTTTGTGTTATGGAAGAGGCTTCCGAGCTTATCAGCCGTATTAAAAATGGTGGCAGGCTACCTATGTTAACCAGCTGCTGCCCTGCATGGGTAAAGTTTATCGAACATCAATTCCCCGAGCTTTTGGACGTGCCTTCAACATGCAAGTCCCCACAGCAAATGTTTGGTGCTATTGCTAAGACCTTCCTTGCTAAAAAGCTGGGTGTTGACCCTGCTAAAATGGTAGTGGTTGCCATCATGCCATGCTTGGCTAAGAAGTTTGAGGCCGCACGTGAAGAGCTTTCAAATAGCAACCAACCTGAAGTAGATTATGTACTAACTACCAGAGAATTGGCATCAATGCTGCGTGAAGCGGGTATAAATTTCAGCCAATTGCCTAACGAAGATTTCGATAAGGTGATGGGCGAATCTACAGGTGCTGGTGTTATTTTTGGCACTACCGGCGGCGTAATTGAGGCGGCGGTGCGTACTGCGGCTTCATGGCTTGGCGGTGGCAATGTAACTGATGTTGAGTATCAGCAGCTAAGGGGTGTGGAAGGCATACGCGAGGCTACTATTAAGGTTGGAGATTTAGATCTTAAAATTGGTATAGCCAATGGCCTTGGCAATGCCCGTACTCTTTTGGAAAATATCCGAGACGGTAAATCCGAATATCATGCGATAGAGATTATGGCTTGCCCAGGCGGATGTATTTCCGGTGGCGGCCAGCCATTCTATGGCAATGACCGTGCGGTTATAGCCAAGCGCGCCGAGGGGCTTTATGGTGAGGACAGAGGCAAGAAAGTGCGTGTTTCTCATGAGAATGAGGAAATTAAAGCACTTTATGCGGAGTTCCTAGGTGAACCCGGTGGGAAAAAGGCCCATGAGTTGCTGCATACTTCTTATACTAAGAGACCCAAATTGTAAAACAATGAACAATTGATAAAAGGCGTTTGGATATCGGTGTTAAGCAATACACGATTCCAAACGCCTTTTTTGTGCATATAGCTATGAAAATAATTTACGCTGATACTACAGATGTACCACTTTCACCCTTTATTGCCTCGCCCGCTTTTTGTAAGGAACCTATAATTGCTTTTTTACCTTCGCCGCTTTCAACGAAAGTAAGCGCTGCTTCAACTTTAGGCAGCATGCTACCGGGGGCGAAATGCCCTTCGGAGATATATTTTTTCGCTTCTTCTATGGTGATATTGGCAAGTTCCTTCTGGTCGGGCTTATTGAAGTTAAGCATCACGCGGTCAACAGCTGTTAGGATGAATAGGCAATCCGCGTCTATTAACGCTGCCAACTTAGCGGATGCAAAATCTTTGTCTATTACTGCGTCTATGCCAGAAAGGACTCCGCTATCATTAATAACAGGCATACCGCCGCCGCCGCAGGCAATTGTTACAACACCTGCGTCTACCAGCATTTTTATAACTTGCTTCTCACAAATATCTACAGGTTTTGGCGAAGGCACAACCAAGCGCCAGCCGCGGCCTGCGTCTTCTACATATTTTTTGCCGGTTTCATCCATAACCTTCTTGGCTTCGGCTTCACTATAATAATTGCCAATAGGCTTAGTTGGGGTAGCGAAGGCCGGGTCATTTTTATCAACCATTACTTGTGTAAGTACGGTACTGACTTCTTTGCCAATTTTACGGACTTCAAACTCGTTTTTCAGGCATTGTGTCAGGTGATAGCCAATGTATCCTTGGCTCATTGCGGTACATTC
>Ga0131853_10010611_pt1 | contig 16845 bp, 12 predicted proteins | sample TergutLab28metaG_FD_92764 | JGI IMG/M metagenome (GOLD analysis project Ga0131853, IMG submission 92764) | Labiotermes labralis P1 segment gut microbial communities from Petit-Saut dam, French Guiana - Lab288 P1 (version 2) (version 2) | ecosystem: Host-associated > Arthropoda: Insects >...
GCCAGCCAGCGAAAAGTTGAAGGGCTGAAGCGGCTAAAGGCGGCATACTTGCAACAGATGTTTCCACCCGCCTGTCCAGCAGGCAAGCAAGCTGGGGAGCGTGTGCCGAGGGTTAGGTTCGTTGGGTATAAAGGAGATTGGTCAGAAACAAAATTGGGCGAAATTGCAGATATAGTTCGTGGAGCTTCCCCAAGACCAATACAGGACCCAAAATGGTTCGATGAAAATTCTGATGTTGGTTGGCTTCGCATTTCTGATGTTACAGAACAAGGTGGTCGAATACGTCACCTTGAACAGAAAATATCTAAAGCTGGGCAGTCAAAAACTCGTGTTCTAACACAGCCACATCTTTTGCTTAGTATTGCCGCAACAGTTGGCAAGCCTGTGATTAACTATGTTAAGGCAGGTGTACACGATGGTTTTTTGATTTTTTTGAATCCTCAATTTGAGCAGGAGTTTATGTTTCAATGGCTTGAAATGTTTCGCTTGAATTGGCAGCAGTATGGACAGCCGGGTAGCCAAGTAAACTTAAATTCCGATTTAGTGAAAAACCAAGAAACTCGGATACCATCAAGAAAAGAACAATTCGCTATTGGTAACTTCTTTCACAACTTCGACACACAAATAGCCTCCCAATCTGAAAAGGTTGAAAAATTAAAGCAGATAAAATCTGCATACCTACAAAAAATGATAATCTAAAAAGGCGCATATGCGCCTTTTTAGATTATCCAAGCATAGTCAAATGCTGGATAATTTTATCGTTGTCTTGATTTTCAAGCTCTTGAATTATGTGCAGATAGGTTTTTTGTGTAGTAGTCACGCTGGAATGTCCCAGCCTTTTTGCAATGCTGGCGATTGATACATCAGCAAAAACCAAAAGTGAGGCATGGGTATGTCTGAGGCAATGTACCGAAATGACTGGCACAATCGCCTTTACACACAGAGCTTTTAGGTGAGCATTGACTATCGAATTGAAAACTCTATCCTTGACAAAAATAAGCTTATCCTCCGCTATGTCTTTCGTTAAAGCAGAAAACTGAGCACATAGCTTTGAGCCTATTTGGAGCGTTCGGTTTGACGAAGGATTCTTGGTATTGCTAAAGCCACCGTCAGCATTTTTATAATTCCATGTTTTTGTAATTTTAATTTTTTGTTGCTCAAAATCAAAATCCTGTGGTGTTAATGCCAGAGCCTCTGAAAATCTCAGCCCAGTTTTTGCTACAAGCAAAATGAACCAATCCCAGCTTGGTTCATCTTTGAGCGTTAAGATATTAAGTAAGGATTGTAGCTCGTGCTGATTTAAGAATTTATGCTTTTTCTTAGTTGGCGTTTTGCCTTTGATGATAACCTTTCGGGTTGGGTCTGATTTTAACATCCCTTCATCAATTGCATCCATGATCGCACTTTTTAGGTGATGGTGAAAATCCATTGTAGTCTGCCTTTCATGGGTCAAAGCATAGCTGTTTAGCAAAAGCTGATAACTACGCTTATCCAACTCGCTGAGTCTTAGAGTCGATGCAAGTTGGGTAAGTCGCCGCAAAGTCATCAAATATTTTTGATATGTGATAGGTTGAACTGCCCCTTTCTTGTACACCTCTATCCACTCGGCGAAGTATTCATGGAAATACTGAAATTTCTCTCTTTCTGTGTGCATGATAAAACCTCCTGAAATGATTTTAGCGATCTGCCTGTCGGTAGACAGGAAAAACTCGCCTTATCAATTATGCAGGAGGCTTATGGCGTGGGGATTGCTATATGAACATTTTTTGTAAATAGGCTGCTTTGAGGTGTTTTAACTGTTCTAATTTTTGAACTTGGCTATCTATTTGCTCATCAAGGTTTCGAAAGAAGTTACCGATGGTAATTTGTTCTTTTATATTTGGAACGACTAATGAAATATTAACAAAACTCCCTTTACTCAAAACTCTATTTCTCCCAGCCCCTCCAGGCGAAATAAGCTCCATCTTTCTTCTAAATGACTCTTGTGATACAAGAACCCGTATGAACTTTATATCGGCTCTATCTATTTCAAAAGTTGGAAACCGATGGGATACCAAAAGACCATTATCTTCCTTGTCAGCAACTGCTATTGCATGTTCCCAAGCGAAAGTAATATTAACAATCAAATCATTTTCATGGACTATATATAGCTTGTCCATAGCTACTTTTTCAGGTTCATCAACAAACTGATGAAATGTTCCTTTAGCATGAGAACGAATGGAAAGTCTTTTGTACGGCTTATCTGGTTTTGGAACTTCACGGACTGTCTGCGTGACAAGCTCACCTAACTGCCTAACTTCCCAATCCCCTTTATACCCCTCAAACCTAACCCTCGGCACTTGCTCCCCAGCTTGTGGAAACATCTGTTGCAAGTATGCCGCCTTTAGCCGCTTCAGCCCTTCAACTTTTCGCTGGCTGGCTGCGAGTAACTTATCAAGGGTGTGGAAGAACGAGCCGATGGAGATTTGTTCAGGTTTGGTTGGCGTGTTGAAATTATACTGATTCAGTTCGTCACGATTTATTTTTGGCATACCAGTTCGCTGCGAAACCGAAACAGAGTAGTCATAAAATTGCTTGCTTTGCAAAATTCTAAACAAGAAACATTGCTCCAATTCGCTTTTTGCATTTAAAACATAGGCATCAGCACTACAAAGCCCTTCAAAATCAGATAGAATGTATTTGGCAAGCTGTGGATTTATTTTACCATACACAATATCTCCACTTTTGAAATGAAATTTGCCGCTTATCAGCTTTTCTTCTTTCACAGTTTTAATATTACTTAAAAGCTGCCCTGTAAATGATTCGATATTGCCCGGGCCAACATGAGGCAACTCATCATACTCACCTGTTTTTGGGTCAACCATGTTTGTAGAGATATCCACGGTTTCTGCCCATCCTCGCTGTATCCAAGCGTCAGTAAACCCTTTAAAGCGAATTTCTGGCACAGAGCTATTTTTATTCGCCATCATTTTTCACCTCGCCCCCGAGTTTCGCTATCTGCTTTTCAAAGTCAGAATTAATTTCCTGGGTTTTGTTGAAAGCCACATATTCAAGATGCGCTTTTGCTTTCGCCTCCTGCGCTCCCACCTTGCCCCTGCCAGTCAGGATTTTGTATCTGCGGAATTTCAAGAACTCATCAATGCTTGTGACAAAGTCATCCATTTTCAGTAAGACTTCATCTTCAATCAAATCCTCAATATAATCAAAAAAGCTGGATACACTTCTTTCCAACCGACGTATTTCATGTTCACTCAAATAGTTTTTAGCAATAGAAACATCATCCTTGAGAATGCGACCATCAGGAGAGTCTTTCCAAGTAACAAGCCCCATGTTGTCATGGTGGCGATCTGCACGGTCATGGACTATTTCTGCCGCCGTATGCCCTGTGATTGCAAAATGGAATTTGTTTTGTACCATAGCATAAAAATCCCTTGTTATAGAGCTGTCCTTGTCGTAATCGGCACTTATCTCGGCAAAAATATCGGTTATTTGTAACCATATACGGCGTTCGCTAGCACGGATGGAGCGAACACGCTCTAATAGCTCTTTGAAATAGTCCTTACCAAAGACTGTTTCGCCCTGTTTTAAGCGTTCATCATCCAAAACAAAGCCCTTTGTCATAAATTCCTTTAGGATTTTCGTTGCCCATTGTCTAAAACGTGTGGCTTTAAGGGAATTTACACGATAGCCAACGGATATGATGGCATCAAGGTTATAAAACACAACTTCTCTCTTTACGCTTCGCGCACCCTCTTCCTGAACTATTTCCATTTTGGAAATAGTTGAATCCTCATCAAGCTCTCCGCTTTTGAAAATATTTCCTAAATGCTTATTGACGGCTGGAACTCCAACTCCAAACAATTCACTCATAGACTTTTGGGTAAGCCATATCGTTTCGTCTTTAACAAGAGCATTAATTTCGTTTTCGTTGTCTAATTTATAAAGCTGGTAGTGCCAACTATTTTTATCCATGCCTATTGACCTCCGAAAATTCGCTTTGTCGCTTCAATTAACTCTTTTGTTTCATCAGTCACGGCAAGTTGATCAAGCAAGCCTAAAAAGTCAGCTTCGTTTTGCTTTATCTGCAAATTCAAGTCAGTCATTTCACGACTCAGTGCCACAATGTCGATTGGCTCTTCTTCCTCGAAGGTATCTACATAGCGTGGAATGTTAAGATTGTAGTCATTATCAACTATTTCATCATAGCTCGCCAAGTGTGCGTATTTCTCAATGTTATCACGTTTTTCATAGGCATCAATAATTTTTTTGATGTCATCTGGGCGAAGTGTATTTTGGTTTTTCTGCTTCTCAAAATCTTTAGAGGCATCAATGAAAAACACATCTCTTGTGGTTCGGTTTTTCTTCAAGATAAGTACAACTGTGGGTATGCTTGTCCCATAGAAAATATTAGCTGGTAATCCAATCACAGCTTCGATTGCACCCATCTCAAGGAGGGTTTTGCGAATAACACCCTCGGCAGCACCACGGAACAATACACCATGCGGTAGAACAATCCCCATCGTGCCGCTGTCTTTCAAATGATAAAACCCATGTAATAAAAACGCAAAATCAGCTTTTGACTTCGGCGCAAGTTTGCCGTAGCGTTCAAAGCGTGAGTCACTTAAAAATTTAGCAGCAGCACTCCAATTTGCGGAGTACGGTGGATTCATAACAACAGCGTTGAAAAGAAGCGGCTCGTCTTTCGGCCAATCTTCATCCAAAGTATCGCCGTTCTTAAGCCGCATTTGCTCACGGTCAACACCATGCAAAATAAGGTTCATTCGAGCAAGATTGTATGTTGTGGTATTCAACTCTTGCCCGTGAAAAAACAACTTTTCAGGATTTTTCAAAAATTGGCGAATATTCAGCATTAATGAACCCGAACCCATAGCAGGGTCGTAAATATGAAATGGTGCTAATTCCTCTTGTCCAATACTAACAATCTCTGAAATGATTTTTGAAACAGCTTGCGGAGTGTAAAACTCTCCTGCCTTTTTACCCGCTCCTGCTGCAAATTGTGAGATGAGGTATTCGTAGGCATCACCAATTACATCACCCTCATGCCCGAACAAATCAATTTCATCTAAAGTTTTGATAACTTCCATGATGGTCACGTTCCGTTGCTGGTCGTGCGAACCTAACTTTGTAGAGCGCAAATCTACATCGTCAAATAACCCAGCAAAACCCTCACCTTGACGTGAAAGCTCGGTAAAGGCAGTCTGCAAGTCATCAATCTGAAAATCATAATTAGATGCTTTGTTACGTAGTGTAAAAAAAAGATATTGTGGCTCTATAAAATAGCCCAGCTTACGCCGCATGGTGCTTCTTAGCTCTTCGGCATTATCCTCATACCAATCTATTAATTCGGAAAATTGCTCTTCACGAGACGGGTACTCAGAAGGCTTACCGTTTGCCTCCTCATACACGGCACGTAGCTCTAAATCAGACAGATATTTATAGAAAACAAGACCAAGCAAATAGTTCTTGTATTCGCTGGCGTCCATTTTTCCTCTAAGTATGTCAGCACTCGCCCAAAGTTGTTGTTCTAAGCGACTCATGTGTATATTTCCTCCTTCAGTGGTAGCAATTCATTTTCAATTGTTGCTTTCCAATACTGCTCTATAACGAGAAGGCTTTTTCTATATTTTTCGTTAAAAGCAACCTCAAATTCTTCTTTGCTTAATTGTGATGCTTCGCTGATCACATTGATAAAAGGCACAACTCCATTATAGGGACGGTATTCATTGAAACTGGCTTGTAAATCAGCAACAGGTACTTTCAGCGTTTCAGCCGATTTTTGTATAATGCGGTCAATCTGATCTTCAAAATATGCTGCCCAATCCTTCGTCAACCGATTTTGGTCAATATCATCTAATATAATATTGTAAATTGCTTGAACAGCAGCAGCCTTTGCGTTAATCTCCTGCATGATTTTTCCCCGAAGCTCATCTTTGCCTGTTTCTTTTGTGCAGTCCTGATACTCACTCAAAAGCCGATTTATATAAAAGCTGTCTATGCGGTCTTTATGCACGGCGGCCCCGGAGCTTGAAAATTCGATGTCTTTCAGTAGGTCGTCGGCTTCTTCATCCATTTTGCCCTCCATCTCGGCACGAATCTCCGCTTTCAAATTTTCGCAATGCCCTTTTTCTTCGGGGAGGCATAGTATTATTTCTTTTAACGCTTCATAATCGCCAGCATAGTCCTCGTAACTTTTAATCGCTCTATGGATTTTTTCGAGTCTTTGATACGCACCTACTTGTGCAATTTTATTTTTGATGTTGTGCGGGTCAGCTATCAGGTTAAGTTTTGCCTCTACCAATTCCGCATAGGCATCAATATATAAATCTTTTATATCGGCATATTCTCGTGGAATTAGAGCTTCCCAGTTTTGGTTTTGGTTTGTAAATAGCCAAATAGCTTCCGCTACATTTCGACGCATGGTATGCGGCTTTCGGAATGAAACAACCATACCATAATCTTTGTCCTCCGCAACACGGTTGGTGCGTGAAAAAGCTTGCAGCAGTTTTTGAAATTTAAGCTCACGATCAACATACAATGTTTGTATGGTTGGCGCGTCAAATCCAGTAAGTAGGCGGTCAACAACAATCACCATATCCAGCCACCTACCATCTTTTTGATACTGTGCTTCTTTACGAGCCAAACGACTATTGATGTTGTGGTTTAGTTGGTCGATGTTTGTATACTCTATCCCAAAAAGGGCTTTATAATTTTGTATTAGTGCGTTAATTTCCACTTGGTTCTTGTTAATTTCCGCTTGATTTTCGCTAAGCGAATAAGTAATGGCTACCCGTGGAAAATCAGGATCACGAAGCATATGCCGCTCGTCCAACTCTTTTCCATTTAGTAAAGTATCCTCCGCTTTCATTTCTTGCAGTTTGCGGTAAATTCGCTTGGCTTGAGCAATAGAATGCGTTGTTAAAATGGCACTCATGGTCGGAAAGCCATTCATGACTTTAAAGCGTTCTATCACAGATTGACGTTTGAAAATTTTCCGTAGCATAGTTTCGATATACTTATCCTGCTCGAAAAGTTCAGTACCTTGCAGTTCCTCAGTTTCGATTTCCGTCATATCGGTAATTTTTTTAGCAGAGTCAAGTTTGGGGTATTTTTCTTTCACCTTTTTGTACAAAAACGCCCTTCTGCTATCATCATCTAATAGACAATGGTACTCTACTTGAAAGTTGAGAACAGATTTATCGTCCATTGCATTTTTTGTTGTGTAAGCATGCAACAAATCACCATATTGTTGCTGGGTTGTTCTTGCGAATGTCCCGTTTTCTTGTTTTTGGTTCGCTTCAAAAATGGGCGTACCGGTTAGACCAAACCAAGTTGAGTTTGGCAAGAGCTTTTTTATTTCTTTCATTTGCTCATCACTGACAGCACGATGGCATTCGTCAACAACAAAAACAATATGTTCACTTTTCAATTTTTCAAATTTATTGCTTTCCTTTTCTTTAGCACCTCTGATGGCAGCACTCAGCTTTTGAATCGTTGTAACAATGATAGTGTTATTGTTCTTCTTGCTCAACAGGCTATTACTAAGTTGATGTTGATTATCAACGCCAACGATAAGCGTATTGTCTGTGACATCACCCGATGCAAGTCCTGTATGAAATTCAGAAGCGAATTTAGTAAATTCGCCTTTAGTTTGGCTATCTAAGTCCGTTCGGTCTACAACCATAACTGTGCGGTCTACGCCAATGGATGCTTGTGCCAGCAGCTTAGTTGCAACGAAGCTAGTTATCGTTTTTCCAGAACCCGTTGCGTGCCAAATAAAGCCGCCCTCATGTTTTGCAGCTTGGTGGATAATTTTTTGAATGGCGTGAATTTGATAAGGTCTTAGAATCATCAAGAATTTTTGGTTCTTTTTATCATCAACTAAAATCGTGAACTTGCTAACCAACTCATGAGCATCGGGAATACGCAAAACTTGCCTTGTGAAGTCATAGAGGTTTTCAACAGGCTCATTATCCGACGTTCGCCAGTTAAACAAGAATTTTTTCGCCGCATCAAAGGCTTTTGCACTATTTGAGCCGGGACGTGCAAAATACTTCGTAGACACTTTGTTGCTCACTACAAAGATTTGTGTTGTGGCGAAAATACCGTTAAAAAATCCGGCTTCTGCATAGCGTTTTATCTGCTCGAATGCTTGCATATAACCATCTTTGGCAGATTCGGCTTTTAATTCAACATGGATAATCGGCAAGCCGTTTATCAGTAGCGTTACATCACCACGCAAATTTACATCCGCATCCGGCTTTACTTGGTTTACCACTTCATAACTGGAAATGCCGCCTGCAATATCCTTGTTGCTGAACAATATGAGCGATGTTCTGCCATGCTTAACATCGTCTCGCTCAATGCTTATAGCGGCAATACCATTTTCGCCCCTTAGCCACCTGGATGCTCCGAATGGTGTTGCCGTTAGACGCTTAAATTCAACCTTTAATTGCTCAAACTCTTTATCGGTAAGCGACACACCATCCAACCGAGCCATGTTAATTCTGTTAATATGCCCTCGCAAATTATCCCAAAGAGCAGCTTCGGTTTTTATGTCGTCACGGTATGTCCATTGATTTTCTCGCTGGGTCAAAATATCAATAAAGCTCTTTTCTATTTGGGCCTCATGGTTCATGGGCTATTCCTCCATAAAATTAGATTGCTATTCGCTTCTCACACAATGCCCTTTTTAACGGAGACATGTTGATAACAAATATATAACTTTTGAAATACTGTTGGAAATGTGTAGTTGCTTAGTTCTTTTTCAGAAACCCATAACTGATTCGCTTTTGTATTAGCTGATGCTTCGCAAAATGCCTCAAAGCCTGCAACTTCCCAAATTAAGTGCGTAAAAACATGCCTAATATCACCGATTTTTTCCACATCAAACAAAGTTATCCCTAAATGATCGGCAAGTGTTGTTTCAATCGCTTCACTAGATTGTAATGCGTTATCTGCCACTTCAAGCGTTGGAAATTCCCACAATCCAGCTAACAACCCCTTTTCAGGGCGTTTCCTAATCAAAATTTCTCCCTGTGCATTACGAATCATTGCAGAAATCAGCTGAACACGCTTAGCCTGTTGCTTTTTTCTTTTAATTGGCAATTCTGTTTCGCGTCCCAACTCATAAGCTTGACAATATTCTCTAACCGGACACAATAAACATTGCGGATTTTTTGGCGTACAAACCAACGCTCCCAACTCCATTAGTGCTTGATTAAATGAAGAAGGATCATGATGTGCAACTGTTTCTTCAACCTTTTTGATAAAAATTTTCTTGGATGCAGGTGCCGCAATATCAGCATCAATATTAAAAATTCGTGCATACACTCGCATGACATTGCCATCTACAGCCGGAGCCGCTACATCATAAGCAATACTCGCCACAGCACCAGCAGTGTAATCGCCAACACCTTTTAACTTTTTCATCTCATCTACTGTGTTCGGCACTATACCGCCATAACTTGCAACAACATCATTAACCGCTTGATGCAAATTCCGAACACGCGAATAATAGCCTAACCCTTCCCAAGCTTTCAAAAATTGCGATTCATCTGCACGAGCAAAAGCTTCAAGTGTTGGAAACTGCTCCATAAACCGATTGTAGTATGGGATCACCGTATCCACTCTAGTTTGCTGCAACATCACTTCCGATACCCAGATCCGATAGGGATCTTTATTTTTCCGCCACGGTAAATCACGTTTGTTTTGCTCATACCAAGCCAAAAGGTCTTCTTGAAATGCCGCTATCTTCATTGCGCTTCATCCATTGGATTATATAGCTCAATATCAGGGTTTTTATCCTGAAACCAACGCATTGCAAAATCATTTTCAAATAAAAATACATATTGGTCATATCGATCCTTCGCTAACATACTACGAGAACTCGATAATTTCTCATCTACTGTATTATGTGCTACCCAGCGAGCAATTTTATTACCCAGGAAATCTAACACAACTTCCGTGTTGTACTCATTTTTCATGCGATGTTCAAATACTTCAAACTGCAACTGACCAACTGCGCCAAGTACATAAGTTTCATACCCAACTGTTTGAAACAATTGGATTGCTCCTTCTTGAACCAACTGGTTAATCCCTTTATGAAAATGCTTCTGCTTCAAAACATTTTTCGCACTTACACGAACAAATAACTCAGGTGTAAACTGTGGCAAGCTTTCAAACTCAAATAATGTCTTACCTGATGTCAATGTATCACCAATTTGATACGTGCCGGAATCATACAGCCCAATAATATCACCCGCAACCGCCTTATTCACTGTTTCCCGTTCCTCAGCAAGAAACTGCGTTGACTGTGCCACTTTAAATTGCTTACCTGTACGCGCTAAACGCAAGTTCATACCTCGTTCAAATTGCCCGGAGCAAATTCGTACAAAAGCAATCCGATCACGATGCAGCGGATTCATATTGGCTTGAATTTTGAAAATAAAACCGGTAAAATTCTCTGCAATTGGCTCAATCTTGCCTTGTGAAGAGGTTCTCGCCTGCGGCTCAGGTGCAAACTGAACATAAGTCTCCAAGAAAGTTTCCACACCAAAGTTCGTTAAGGCACTGCCGAAGAATACCGGCGTCAACTCACCTCCCGCAATTCGCTCTTCTGAAAACGCATTACCAGCTTCACTAAGCAACTCAATTTCTTCAAGTGCTTGGCTATAATAAGAAGACTGCGTGATTTCATGCTCACAAGCCAATTCACCGGCATCATTCAATGGTAAAAAGCGCTCATCTGTTTCACTGCCTTTAAATGTTTCCACTCGCTGATGAAAACGATCATAAATACCAAAGAACTCCTTCCCCATCCCAATTGGCCAATTCATAGGATAAGATTCAATCCCCAATACTTCTTCTAACTCAGCAAGCAATTCTAATGGCATTTTCCCTTGGCGATCCATTTTATTAATAAAAGTAAAAATCGGAATTCCGCGCATTCGACAAACTTTAAACAGTTTGACTGTCTGCTCCTCAATCCCTTTAGCTGCATCAACAATCATCACAGCGCTATCGACTGCTGTTAATGTTCGGTAAGTATCTTCCGAAAAATCTTGATGTCCCGGCGTATCTAAAATATTAATTCGAAAATCTTTATATTCAAATTGCATTACTGACGAAGTGACTGAAATTCCACGTTGCTTTTCAATTTCCATCCAATCACTAGTGGCATATTTCCCTGTCTTTTTCGCCTTTACTGTACCAGCATCGCGAATTGCACCACCAAATAACAATAATTTCTCCGTTAAAGTCGTCTTCCCGGCATCAGGATGGGAAATAATCGCAAACGTTTTTCTTGAACGTATTTCTTTTTCTAATGAAGTCATTTAAAATTTTCCACCTTTTATAATCGGGCTAAAAAAAGCTAAATTTTAGCACCTTGGTAAATCTTTTTCAATATTTTCTCATAACTGCTTTCTCTTCGTCAATTAAATCCGCAATCTAACAAAACACTTGTTCGGTTTACTTTATTTTGTTATACTAGCAGTTATGTAACAAAAATAATCGAGAGAAGTGTATTCATATGAGGTTAAATCAATCTTTGCAACAAAATCAAGTGATTAGTAAAAACTTTATTCTTCTTGGTATAACTAATTTTGCCGTTATGCTCGGATTTCAAATGACACAACCAATGATGCCTCAATTTGCGAAAAGCTTGGGCGGTAACGATATGCTCATCGGTCTATTAATGGGTTTCTTTACCTATTCAGCAATTCTAAGTCGTCCTCTTTTTGGAAATCTGATTGAAACAAAAGGACGAAAAGTAATCTATCTTTTTGGATTAATTGCCTTTACTGTGTTGATGGGTTCTTATACATTTTTAGCCTTAAGTTCTGAAGTCATTCAATCAGCAGCAATAGCATTAGGACTCCTTTTTATCTTAAGAACTGCACAGGGAATTGGCTGGGGAGCCTCTACCACTGCTTCCAACACCATTGCCAGTGATATGGTTCCAGCGTCACGCCGTGGTGAAGGCATGGGCTTTTTTGCAGTTAGTACGAGTCTGGGATTGTTAGTTGGACCTGCACTTGCTGAGTTTTTGAACAAACAGCTTTCTACAGAATTCTCAACAATTTTTCTAGTTTGTGCTATTTGTGGGCTAGTCGCTACTTTACTGTCATTACGTATACAGTATAAGCACTTAAGTCCGGAAGCAGCAAAAACAACGAACTATCGCATGGTTTTTGAAAAAGCAGCTTGGAAGCCCGCTTTATTAATGCCTTTAGTTAGTTTTGCTTTTGGAACAACGCTTACATTTTTGCCGTTATATGTTTTAGCTGCAAAAATTGAAGGCTTTGCCATGTATCTTCTTTTATACGGATTTGCATTGTTGTTGGCACGTTTATTTGTTGGTAAAATCTACGATCGAAAAGGAATAAGCTTTTTACTGATTCCTAGTTTTATTACTGTTGTTATTGCATTATTGCTATTATCATGGCTACCAAATACCACTGTTTTATTAACGGTTGCTATTATTTTTGGTCTTAGCTTTGGTACAATTCAGCTTGCTTTGCAAACATGGGCAATTTCATCAACACCTGTTCAAAGACGCGGCTTAGCAATTGCCACTTTTGCATCAGCATATGATCTGGGTATTGGTACCGGAGCGATCATTAGTGGTATAGTTGCACAAAACTTTGGCTATTCCGTAATGTACCTAGTCTGTGCATTCTTTGTGGTTTGTTCATTTATTACTTTCTTATTTATGAAAAAATAAAACTTTTTTAGCAAAATTGGAACAGAAAGGGTGATCGTAACAACTTATAATAAAAATAGCAAGAAATAAAAGGGAGTCATTTAATTATGAAATTTTTCAAATCTTTGCACCCTAATATTCGGGTTCGAATTATTGCTACATTTTTATCAAGGTTAGTTGGCGGAATGATTTTTCCTTTTATGGCTGTCTATTTTTCTAGTCGCTTAGGGGCAGAGATTACTGGATTACTCATGGTAGTTAATGTTTTGATTGGTACGATTGTTGGATTTTACGGTGGGTATTTAACAGATACAATTGGTCGAAAAAAAGTCCTTGTTATCGGAGAGATACTAGCACTAATTTCTTTCTCAGTCATGGCACTTGCCAACTCGCCATTTCTTGATTCTGTTTGGTTAACGTTTATTATGTTTATCATTAATGGAATCTCATGGGGATTAATTGGACCAGCTGGTGATGCAATGATGATTGACGTTAGCACCCCAGAAACTCGCACCTTTATCTTTAGTTTAAACTATTGGGCGATCAATGCAGGATTTATGCTAGGTGGATTAGTTGGCGGATTTATGTTTAAAAATTATCGCTTTCAGCTATATATCATCCTAGCAGCTGTTACTGCTTTCACACTTTTTCTGTTTATTAAATTTATTACAGAAACTTATGTGCCTAAACCACGTTCCAATGGCCACAATGTTTTTAAAGATGCGTTCGCTAGCTATCGCTCGGTATTAAGAGATAAAACTTATATGCTCTTCACCGTTGCCAGCATTTTCATTATGGCACTTGAGTTTCAAAGAACGAACTATATTTCGATTCATATTAGTGAGACATTTGAATCATTTAAGCTATCCATTCCTGGTTTTCAATCGATTCTTATTGATGGTTACAGAATGATAGGCTTTCTGGGTACAGAAAATACTTTGATCATTGTCTTGTTTACAATGTTAGTTGCCAAATTAGTGACAAAACGAAAGCAACGTCCACTTTTATATGTTGCTGTTCTACTGCAATCGGTTGGATTTGCTGCTATGGGATACGCAACAGCTGCTGTACCATTGTTACTATTTTGCTTAATTCAAAGTGTTGGTGAAATGATTTTTGTACCTGTTAGTCAAACTTATCGGGCAAATATGATGGATGAAAATGCTCGTGGTGCTTACAGTGCGGTTGGTGGACTAGTTTTTCGCGGAGGTCACTTATTGGGTGCCCTTGGCATCACACTAAGTGCCTGGATAGGTGCAGGTGGTATGGCCATTACAATGCTCGCTTTAGCAGCCATCTCAATCTTTATTTATGAAATTAGTTTGAAAAGGTACTACAAGCAACAATCAAAAATTGTTTCAGATTAGGATAGCCATAAAAAATGGTGAGCAACTGATACTAGCACTCCCACAATGATTTTTCCATGATTTCACAGAAGTATTATGTCATAAAAGTCATTATTTCAATGGATTTATGGAAGTTTGGTGTGTGTACTATCGTAAATCATGATTTTTTATTGATTTTACGATGGTATTATATCGTAAAAATTATTTTTTCTATGCGTTTACGATAGTTTGAAGCTAATATTATCGTAAATCATGATTTTTTATTGATTTTACGATAGTATTATATCGTAAAAACCATTTTTTCTATACGTTTACGATAATTTGAAGCTAATATTATCGTAAATCATGATTTTTTATTGATTTTGCGATAGTATTATATCGTAAAAACCATTTTTTCTATGCGTTTACGATAATTTGAAGCTAATATTATCGTAAATCATGATTTTTTATTGATTTTGCGATAGTATTATATCGTAAAAACCATTTTTTCTATGCGTTTACGACGGTTTGAGGCTAACACTATCGTAAATCATGATTTTTTATTGATTTTACGATGGTATTATATCGTAAAAACCACTTTTTCTATACGTTTACGATAGTTTGAGGCTAACACTATCGTAAATTACGCAAATAACTGATGTACAATGATAAATTAGTAGACAAAAACAGCTGTAATTATATGATTACAGCTGTTTTTGTCTCTTTTTTGGGGAGAAATTCGAGACTATTGTTCAAAATGACTTACGCCCCAGCTCATTATTGGGCTTTACTATTTCCCAACTGCCCCTTTTTTATCATTTCACCCTTTGATAGATTTTACAGTTTTTCAAAAGATACCATACTAGACAAAGGATTTCGTGTTTCATCATGTCTAAAAGGTGTTTTTGCTGCTACCTTCTCAGTGTCAGCATAACCGATAGCCAAAATATTGACAGGTTCTAAATTCTCCGGCAAACTGAATTCAGTTTTAATGACATCAGAATCAAACCAGTTAATCCAAACAGAACCCAGTCCCAAATCTGTTGCAGCAAGCATCATATGATCTGTCACAATGCTCGCATCGATTTCAGTCAATTTCTTTTGGTTCATCGGATTTGTCCATGTTTTTGTGACATCACTACAGACAATAATCGCTAACGGCGCACCATGTATCTTACCTGTTTTTCCGATTTTATTTAAGCCTTCTTCACTTTGCACCACAATTAAGTGTTGCGGCTGTTTATTTGCGCCAGTTGGTGCAATTCGCCCGGCTTCCAAAATCATATCTAACTTCTCTTTTTCAACTGCTTGATTTGTATAAGCACGTACCGAGTAGCGCTTTTTTGCTAATTCTAAAAAACTCATAGTGGTTACCTCCTGTAATCGTTATGTATATTTTAACATTTTTAAAAAATAAAAAGAAAGTAGCATGAACGATCACGATACTTTTTCTTTTTTATTTTTAACCATCAATAAAAATGCTAACAAAGCACAAGCAAGCGAAGTAGCACTTACCAAGTAAATCGCTTGATAATTCCAAAAATGACTAACTTGCCCATTCACAACTGCTCCTACACCGACACCCAGATCAAACGAAGAAAACAAAGTTGCTACTGCTAAACCTCGTTTTTTCACCGGAGCAAGGGCAATCGTCCAAGCATTTAAAGCCGGCTGAATAATACCAAACCCTAAGCCGTAAATCACAGCTGCTATTAACAAAATAACTGTATTTGGTAACCATGCTAGCATGAGCATCGCAACCATAATCATTAAGAATCCAGGAATCAATACAATTTTTAACCCTTTCCGATCATACAGGCGCCCTGCAAAAAAGCGGGTTGAAATTAAGGCTAATGCATATAAAGTGAAATACAGCTCGATGCCCCCAACACCTTCTTGTTTTGTGTAAAATGGCAAAAATGAAACAATTCCCCCAAAGGAAAAAGTAACAAAAAACATCAATAAGGTCGGCTTCCAAACAGATTTTTCAAAAAATTGCCGCTCCTTCGATGCTGCTTTTGCAGCTTCTGGATCAATTTTTTTATATGTAATTTTTAACGACAAGATCGTAGCGATTACCCCACAGGCTGCGCAAATCAAGAAAATGACTGGAAATGACACCGATTTATTCATCATGAGAGCAGCCGCTGGACCAATTGCCAAGGCTACACTACCACCAAGTGTATACCAGCCCATTCCTTCACCACGACGAGAAGCAGGAATGATGTCACTGGCAATCGTCCCGGAAGCAGTAGTAGATGCACCCCAACCAATTCCCTGAAATAAACGAATCACAAACAGCAATACCAATGAAGATATCAATGCATAAGAACCAACTGTAATAATAAATAAAACTAACCCAGACACATAAACTATTTTTCGCCCTTTTGTTTCTAATGCATTACCGGCAAAGGAGCGAATAAACAGCGCGGAAAAGGTAAAAAAGCCAACAGCCCAGCCGATCAGTTGATCACTCCCACCCAAGTGCCCAACAAACAACGGAATAGTAGGCAAGGTCATTTGAAACCCAAGAAATATGAAAAAGTTCGCTGCACATATAAGCACAAAATCTTTTGTAATGATTTTTTCTTGCTGTAATGAATTACCTAATTTCATATCAACACTTCTCTTTAAATTAATTTTATATAGACCTCTCCCATAACTGTCTGTGACTGTATTTTTCAGCAAATTTTTCGCTAATGCAGTGGCTTCTAGTCAAATCGGAGATTTGAAGAAGCTGTGCAGGGGCTCTGTTAGCCAAATCGAAGATTTGGACAGTCGCCACCTGCAAGGAAC
>Ga0131853_10010613_pt1 | contig 16845 bp, 13 predicted proteins | sample TergutLab28metaG_FD_92764 | JGI IMG/M metagenome (GOLD analysis project Ga0131853, IMG submission 92764) | Labiotermes labralis P1 segment gut microbial communities from Petit-Saut dam, French Guiana - Lab288 P1 (version 2) (version 2) | ecosystem: Host-associated > Arthropoda: Insects >...
AAACATGAGCATTAGGGGAATTAAATGTTTCTTGATTGACACATCGAATGGTTGTTTCGCTTTACTGCGTATTCTTTATCTCTGCATCATGTGGGTGTGGGTGGATTTTAAAACGAAACAGTGCGTGTTACACTGTATCCCTAACTTTCTATGCGAAATTTTGACCTCTATTTCGTTAACACATACCAGACGAACTGAGGCCATAATATGGTGATATTATTAAAACATATCTCTGTCTACGATGCACTATTCACCACCAGACTCAATGTCGGCCATCATGTGTTGATATTATTAAAACACATCTCTGCCTATATTGCACTATTTATTACCAGACTCACTGAGTCCATTATGTGCTGATATTATTAAAACACATCTCCGTTTACGTTTCACTTTCCATACCAGATTCACTGAGGCCATCATGTGGTGATATTATTAAAACACATATCTGCCTATGTTTCATTAATCAATACCAAACGCACTGAGGTAATAATAATAATACCCTACGCAGTGTAAGCTATAGATAACATCGTTAAATAAAGACATAAATAAATAAGTTAATAAATAATTAAAATACAAAAGTGCCATCTTCCCAAAACATCCTTCTAAAAAGTATCTCTTCGAAAATTTTCTGAAAAAAAAATCACGTCCTTTGAGTCTAAACAACACACAAAAATCAGTTCGTACCGCACAGTAGACAAACTGTCCCAGTTACAGAGACAAATCAATGAACGAATCCTTGTAAATAACAAATTTGACGTACAGCTTTCCATATATGTTTATTTCTCTTCTCTACATGTTTCAGGCAGCCATGTGTCCATCATCAGGAGAATTATTGTATCAATGCGACACCTGGTTTATGTCACACTGTGTAGATGACCGTCTGGTATGGCTGCCCGAAACATGTAGAGAATAGAAATAAACATACATGAAAAATTGTGCGTCAAGTTGGTTATTTACAAGGATCAAACCAAGATGCACGGTCTACAAAACAAAATCCGATTGACGAAGTTTAGGGAAATAACAGTTGTGTAACGTAAAGGCTTGTTAGGAACAATGAAATGCACTGTGTGTACAGAATTAGAGAATTTTTAACACAAAAGCAGATAGTATGTATAGTTACCACTGTGGTTTAAGCGTCACGCTACAGTGCATAGAATCTGCCCCCGTCACAGAAGTCACCTTCTCCAAGCAGTCACTCTTGTCAGGTTGCTACGTTCACAAGTAGCCCTTTCTTCGGTACATTTTTTATTGTTATCTATCCATTCTGCTTCTCTTATTTTCCTTTTACTTCCACATAACAGAATGTTTCTGTTACGTCACCATTTATCTGGTTACTGATATCTTCCAATTAATGTCACGGAATCGGAACGCGTTTCTGCTGTCTACAAATGGAAAACCTTTACTCTTCCATACTAGTTCCAAGGTCTGCACCAATCACTGTGTTTGGAGACATGATATTGTGCTCCATTCCCGGTCTGAACGCCGATTTTAACACTGATTGTGTCACCTGCACAATTTAAACACTGACGTCTCAAGTAGAGAAGTAACAGCCTGCACATTCTTCGCCATTATGTCCATCTGAAGACGGAGCCCACTCACAGAATCTACACATTCTCTCTCTCACTCCATAGAGCGGAAGAAGTCAGCTGCTGCACAGAGACCGATAACGGCCCCTGCAGTATTCACTACTGCCTTAAAATAAACTGCTTGTGTAATTTACATGTACCTATTACGTTTACGGTGTTCTGGGTTGTGACGTCGCCCAGATTTGTGGATACCGTTGGGGGGTGACAACTTGAGACTTCCGGCACGGAGAGCAAACGTAAAAGGAAGATGCGGTCACGTGGCCACTGTCGCATTTCTCAAATGCCTACCAAGTCTCAAGTTATCAGTCCTCAGCTGTAGCTTGCAGAGGAACTTCCTACTCTCGTTTTCAAGAAGCCACAAAAAAGAAGTTTCACTGCAGGACCACGTTCCATCAGTCAGTAAGTCACCTAAAGTACGGCTTCGGTTTAACATGATTTCACTTTTAAAAGGTAGGGATGGCCAGCATATGCCCATGGATAACGTGGTGCACATTACGGCGTCTTCTGGCACCCGCGAGTCAGAACACTTACAGTGATACCTTAATTAGTCGACGAGCACGGAAAAGCAGCTGATAATCTCCGCTCTACGAACCATTCGGTGTCCCACGCCGGGCAGTTCTAAATGCTGTGACTGTACACGTCTCACATTAATTGAAAAGTGAAAGGTAAAGGTAAATTAGTCTGTATCCAGGGGATGTAAGGGAGTAGAGGCATAGCTCCACTCGCTTTTAAACTCGGGACGAGATGGAGGTGAACCGTCAACTTCACGGTCCGGCCGATTTATCTCCGCGTTAAGAGCCCCCCCCCCCCCCCCCGGTATCCATTGCCTAGGAGGCTGGGTGGGCCATAAAACCGGTCCGGACCTTGTAAGGACTAGAATAATCTCCTGCCTTTGTCAGGATTCGAACCCCGGATCTTCTACCCCGCAGCTTAGTCACAGTATGCAGTATGATGTACCGGCTCCTCATCTGTGGGGTTAGTGTTCAGTAACACTCCTTGAGGAAAATAATTACTCTTTGTTGTGTGTTCCTTGAGAGACAGCGTGACAAAACAATATTTTGACAAACTTGTTGATGTTGGAACTTAAGTGAAGACTTTTTCTTGACAAAATAACTTCAGTTCTCGCCCTTTTCTACGTTCACAATCATAAGCTGCAAGCTGTTCACCCACCAAGCAGTATAACTCGGTGAGTGCAGTGACCAGACAACGACTTTAACGTTCAACGGAATCAGGGCACCATCCCGTGGAAGTATATCAATATTATCTTGCGTGTTTATGATTACAGGCTCCATATTCTCCACCCCTCTCAGAACGGCCTCAGGTTTCATCCAGCCTCCTGTCCAGTGGAAATCGAAGGCTCTTTCCCCGGCGTAAAGCGACCAGGACGTAAAGGCGTCTGCTCACAGCAATCTACAGCAGGGTGCACAAATTTTCCAAAAATCTAGAAACCACCTCAAAATTCTAGACACCGAAAATGGTCAAATGAAGCCAGTTCCATACTTAGGACCCACAAATATTACGTAGCGATGTATACAATTCAGTCGCCTGGGATTTGTGCACTTCTGGTCTAAAACCGAGTTTCAGAATACACATATTTATTCCTCTAAATCCGCATATATTTTTATGGCATGCTACTTAATTAAGCACAGGCACAACTTCGTCTTTACCTTAGTACGTCACACAAGAAAGACAAGCAAACCTCCACTAAGCTATTAATCACGCTGACAGTGACGAAAATGTATCGGGGGGAATTCATCTGAGGCTTCCAAAACTTACGTCGATACCACGGAGTTTTTCCAAGGATATGAAGCTGCAAACGTCTGGTCATGAAACGAAGCCCACGGGCATTTTGGTATACAGAAGAATGGAAATAAGGTAATAAGGCATTGTACCTCGTAAAATGTACTAATTTCAGCTGCAGGGCTCAAAATCCAACGAATTTTAAATTACAAGCAGAGCAGGATTACCTTAAAAACGGCAAATAATTAATAGCATATAGACCATGTATAATTGCACAGTCTAACACAATTTTATATTAAGTAATTACAATTAAATATAATTAAATCATTTATAACAGCAACATGTTTTGGCTTGTCGTACAGAGCCATCTTTAGGCTAAACCCTAAAAAAGTGTTACAATTAGCAAAGATTTATAGAGTATGAGATCTCGTATTAAAAGTTATTAATATATATATATTATGAATGAAATATAATTTTAATTTCAAATGTAAAATAACACAGGTAGTAGGGTCAATTGTTATAAGTAATAAAATTTAAGGAGAATAATAGAGTAATGATTACTGAACACAACGGGGATGTCTCAGCTGAAACAAAAGGTAAATAATTACGCGTTGCATAGCTACCAATCGCTATCCGGTTATCCTTCGCCGAAGCGTGAGGTCACTCATGGAATACAGTATCACGATACTTCAAGTGACTAGAGGTAACGAAGTACAGTATCCCAGACCATGCACAAGTGATTTAGGTTCAATGCATGAAACCTACATCAGGGCAGAACAATTAGAAGCAAAACACGTGCAACTTTATACTTGAAACTCAAAGAAACAAGACCGTCATAGGAAAACTAACACTGGCATAAGCGGCCAAAAAAAAAAAGGCTTTGCCTTTTACAAAACCCAAACGTTCGTCAACGTGTTCACAACAGCCTGTCACAGGATCCAATCCTGAACCAGACGAGTCCAGTCAACATTCTGAGGACTTAATTCACCATCCATTTCAGTATTTTCCTCCCATCTCTGCCTATGTCCCTCAAGGCGTACCGACAAGCAGTACCAAGAACAAACTCTGTGTCACATTGTCCCGGTCCCATGCACATCCTCACAGAACTGTCCGCTATCTTGCGCACAACAAGCGCTACAGTCCGTGTTGCAAACTAACATACGGTGAGATAATGACAAAATCAATTGCTTCATAGAATGTGCACGTGAATATTGCAGCGCTGTCCACATACAGCCGATATACATAACACAACAGACTACAACGAATGTATGTATGTATGTATCTATGTATGTATTTACCATGTACGTAAGTATTACGTACGTATGTACATATATGCAGTATGCATATATGTACGTATGACATACGTAAGTATGAAGTATGCATATACGTACTTACGTACGTATGTATGAAAGTAGTATGCATATATGTACTTATGTACGTAAGTATGTACTTATGTATGTATGTATAATTGTATGTAGTATGCATATATGTACTTATGTACGTATGTATATAGTAAGCTTATATGTACGTGTGTATTTATTATTATTATTATTATTTTACTGTCAACGTGTTCCATTACAGAGTAATACTACATGTTTTGGTTTTCTTATATTAAAGTAATTAATGTTTAAATGAGCTATTTTAATCCTAATAATTGGTTTATCTAACAATTGGCTGGTGTTTATGGATAATACTACTTATTAAATAATGTAAATACAATGTCTGTGGTTGAAACAATTTGTCCTCCCAGTTTGCTTAGGCTAGTGTCTTTAGTTCCAGTAATATATCACTGACAGTTGCTTATATGAACTTCCCAAAATCAAGAATTGTGTGCAGGTTTCATATACCCGGTATTTACGAATAAGAGTCATTATATATTCTATTGCAGTTTATAGAAATCTACCGATTTGATAAATCTTGAAAATGCGTGTGGATATTTTGCTACCAAGTCGCTGATGGTGGTGGGCCAGTTTCCTCCGCTGCTCTTTATTTGATGCTGAAAAGATTTCCTTTGGAATTCTAATATTTTGCAATTGTATATTAAGTGTTCTGGTGACTGAGCCCCCTCATTGCAGGGGCACATCGGATTATATATTAATTTGACCCTGTGCAGATATGATTTTGTTTTCCCATGACCAGTGACAGTAGCTGCGAACTCCGGTGTTATTGGTATTTCCAATTTTTGTCTCTGTTCTACTGTCGGGAAAAATGACCTACATAGTGCTCCTTTGTCTGTGCTGTCCCATTGTCTCTGCCACTTCGTGATTCCTTCCTTTTTTTTAGTTCAGTGCCAATTGTTGTTATTGGTATCCTATTGTATACTATATTTAGTTCACCGTCATCCTCGGCTGCTTCTTTGACGAGTTTGTCTGCCAGCTCATGTACATATGTATGTATTATACATATAATACATATAAGTACTTACGTACGTATGTAGTATGCATACATGCACTTATATACGTATGTATGAATGTAGTATGTGTATATTTATGTATGTATGTACGTAGTATGTAGGTATATATATGTATACGTATGTATGTATTATGTACGTACGTGTGTATATACATACATATATATATATATATATGTATTACGTATGAATACATGTCAGTAAGTACATGTAAATATTATGTATGTATATATATATATATATATATATATATATACATAGAGAGAGAGAGAGAGATTTCAAGCTGGTTGGTTGGTTGGTTGGTTGGTTGGCTGGTTGGATGGTTGGTTAGTTACTAAGGCAGTAGCTTAGGATATATAGGGTTGAATGGTGGGAGGCTTACTAAATCAATCGGAGAAGATGAGGAAGTGGTCATGGCCTACTGTCAGGTATCGTCCAGGAATTCGCTAGGAAGGACTGAAGGAAACCATAAAACGTAATACGATGATCAGATTTCAAGCTCAAATTCGAAGAGGGCACCAGTCAGATACAATTTTTGTTAAGATATTCTGCAAAGAAAGTACTTACTGCATTTCGAGGACAAGTTACAAAATTGTTCCCCTATCCAATTTGAATAAATATTTATACAATATATATATATTTATTTATACAATATATAGGTAAAATTCCCCCTAGAACAGACAACGAAGTCCCAGAGGGGGAGTACATCTATAGCTCTACTCTTTCTCAAACTTCGGCGCTAGATTGGGGTGGGTGGTCAACGCCACGCCTCGGCCGTTTTACTCCCGAGAAAGACCCGGTACCCATTGTATAGGAGGCTGGGTGGGTCCCAGGGCCGGTCTGGACGGGTGCGGAAAATCTCGCCCCACTGGGATTCGATCCCCGGACCGTCCAGCCCGTAGCGGGTCGCTATATATATATATATATATGTAGAGAGAGAGAGAGAGAGCGGGCCGGGATAGCGTAGTCGGTATAGCAACTCGCTACGGGCTGGAAGGCTCGGGGATCGAATCCCAGTGGGACAAGAATTTCCGCACCCGTCCAGACCGACCCTGGGACCCACCCAGCCTCCCATACAATGGGTGTGTGTATATGTATATATATATATATATATATATATATATATTACAGCAGTGAAAAATTCTAAAATAATACACACAGCGACTACCGCAGATACATTATATTAAAAATTACCGCTCGTGTTACTGTGCTTGGATGCAGTGCCTGTCAGCGCACTGCCCAACGTTGTGTAATGCTCTCCGCACTCTATAAACTGACAATGAGTGAACGCATGCAAGAATGAACAAACACAGCACGCAACACACCTCGGCAGTGTACTGTTGATCGGCGCGGGTATTTTTTACTTCCCAGAATATTCTTCTGGAATGTGACGTCCTGTGATTCTGGTTAGAAATAACAGACATTTCGAAATTACGTACCAGTTTTTCACAAATTTCTACCAGACCACACGACGTCACATCCACAGCAGACAGTAACTTTATTATTATTATTATTATTATTATTATTATTACTAACTGCAGTTGAGTTGTCACTCGGTAGCAGTAGTCCTTTCACCAGTACAGACAAACCAAATAATAATAAATATACATAAACAAAACAATACAAAAAGCACAGTACAAACAATACCAAACACAATAAATACAAGTTTATTTATTACCAAAACACCCACATGTTACAAAACCCACACATACACACACCCACTCATTACAAAACAAGTTAAAACAAACACAGTACAAGGTATACTGAAATTAAATAATCACAATACAATCAAGTACCCTCAATATGAGATCAACCTAATGTACGTGGGACTTTGGTCCCCAAGAACTTCACCGTAACTCACTTCATATGAAAATAAAATCACTTCCCATAAATCACGCCGGTTCACTCCACATCACTACACTTCACTTACTTACACTCAATTCCCACTTGACATCTCAAATCCTCGGCCGTTAAACCCTCTAGATATATTGTCCTAGAAGGAAACTAGTGAAAATGGGACAGGTTTGTCTTGGAGCTTTCATGATTTTCTGCTGTCAGCTTCATTTCAGCAGTATCACACGAGTTTCCTTCGTCATTATACGTGTGCTGTTATCAATCGACAGCGTCGTTACTCAAGACAATTGACACTTGTGTCGCGATGAGCAGGGGGACATGGCCTACGGCGGTAGGGGCAGAACTACTAAGGACGGTGGACATAAGGCTGCTACGGTAGTTGGTAGTTCACGAGCACCGGTCTATACCAAGACTCCTGTGAGACTGAAGTTTCGGAGCAGACTGCTGCCTCCATCATCAGCTTTCACCGCCTACTCGCGTGATGAAGGAAGCAAATTCCTCTAGAACCATGCTTCTCAATCTATTTTAGCTCAAGGAACCCTAGGACAAAGCTACAGAACTTACTGCGAAACCCCATCCTGTCCACAGTAAGTCAAATATAAAATTAAATACCAGTATTTGTTTACCTTTTATGTACGTTACATGTAAAAAATCAACGGTTAACCTCAAATTGATTGATAAGCTGATCGTTTCGTCTGATACATCGACGCTCTATGGCGAGCTGTGCTGACTGACCACTATAGAATCGGGAAACTTCTGGGCAGAAATATATGCAGCGATTGAGCGTCGAACTGCGCTACACAGATTTTAATTCGTACAAACCAATTTAGGACGGCCAATAAAACTCCTCTATCATTAATTATTTTTGTCTCTCGGAGCCCCTGACATCTAGGGTACTGCGGAACCCAGTTTGAGAAACACTGCTCTGAAACATAACAATATACGAGTTTTGTGCTACACTACACGGCGTAACATCCCAGAAGTCACGGCCGTCAGAACCCCAAATTTCAAATCTATCACACAAAACTAAGGCGAAAGAAAACCCCGGAAGAAAGTAATGGGACAATTTGTGAGGCGTCGTCTGCGTTATATTTCCCAGCTCGGAGTAAGCAGGACATGTGTGAGCGCAGACACACATTCGTACATCAAACTGTATTTAAAGATATATAACAATAATTTTAGTATTAAGACACAGGAAAATAAAGTTTAGGTGGAAGATATGGCAACATCTGGACTGTCCGTCAGGGCGACATGTCGTCATTCAGCCGCCGGCCTGTTTGAATATTACAGTAGTATTCCTGTCACGCATCTATTACGTAGCTAATATTCATTATACATAAAACTGTGAGAGACGCAACTTGTGCGACATGGTCATATATTTCTCTTTAAATTTCATCTTCAGTTTTCTAAGCTTTTGGGTCTTCCGACCTGGGGCTTATTAATGAGTCTTTTTCTATTAATTTAACCAATGTAATCGATATATCCAGAAATAAGCGACACAGAATCCAAAAACAGGAAATAAAGGAAACATAATGAATCAGGACGGTAAAAACTGGAAAAGAAACCCACAAAACAGGCAACACATAATGTACATACATACTATGACACGGCCCATGCGACAAGCATTTCTTGGAAGTGACAAAATACTTACAGTAAGTCGCTAAACAAACTATAGAGAACTAAGATATATTAAAAGAAATTTTTTCCTTGCACACGTCACGAAGGCATGCAGGAGGAACAAAGGTATAGCTCCACTCATTCTTAACATCGGCGATAGTTGGAGAGGTTAATGATTAACATCATCCACGGCCGACTTACCCACCAGTATATGTAAAGACCTCCGGTACCAACTGTACAGGAGACTAGGTGGACATCACAGTCGGTCTGGACGGTTTTGGAGAGGAGAAATACCTCCTGCCCCTACCAGGACTCGAACCCCGCATTGTCAAGTACATAGCCAGTCGCTATACCGTCCGAGTTACCTCCAGAGAGATACAATGTAATGAAATTTTAGAACGACTTCACAGACAGTCCCCAACATCACGCCGAATCCACTGGAGACAATTTTAAACATTCGAAATTCGCCCACAGAACAAACGAGAGCGCAGTTTAACATGCGCGTAACGCTACTTTAAATGGAGGCCTTGCAAAAATGTATAACCAGCAAATCGCACTTTAATATTCTATGGTATATTTTCTTCACAATATTCTCACCAACATGTTTTCGGTCGGTATTCTGGCCATCTTCAAGGTCATGTTCTTATTACAAGAATATAATTATGGTTAAATGTGTCATCATCACTCTATAATAATTAGAATTATATAATGTTGGTTACAATTATTGCCGTAATATAAAATATAGGCTAAGAATGGATAAATATTAAAAGTCGTCGTAGTTAAATTTGTTTGGTGTTTGCTGATTGATGACTAAGGCAGTAATATGGAGAGTTCTAATCCAGAGTGTAGGCGATGTGTTGTCGGAATGGAGTACTGGTTTGTAAGACTGGAGAGTTTGCAGGTTACAGCGTTAAACTTTCTGATGCCAGCCCAGTAAGTTCTCTCTTTCAAGTATGAACGGTCGGTAACCGGCCTGCGAAGATGTATTAACTCTGTCTGCAGCTGAATTTTAAATGTTGGTTGCACAGTTACAACAAAGTTCATTAACCAGAATATGTATCCACACCGAACAGGCAAAATCTCTAATCTCTTCAAACAGACTATTTACATAAATTTATGAACTTTGCACAAAACATAATTCTAACAATTTTCTTACGTAAAGTATATACCGTTTCACTGGCATGTCTTGTACCCCCGAATTACCACACAGAATCCATTACAGATTAAAAAATATTTGCTACTGACAGGTAATCAGACAAAACGTTTCGGATAAAATTTATTGCTCTTTAAACACCAGTATGGCCTTTGTACTGTCAACTGTCTTGGATACTTTGTACTGTCAACTGTCTTGGATACTTTGTACTGTCAACTGTCTTGGATACTTTTCTAACATAACGTGTCGGAAACCGTAACTCTTCCCATTGTCAGGTGCAAAGATCCTTATCAGTTGTGCCCCTTAGAAACGGATAATGTTGGGTCGCTGGTCACGTTGTGCCAAAAGAAAACCAAGTCTTTTGACAGTTGCACATTAAACGCCTGCATTTACAGTAGCACAGTTTAATCAGAACCAGATAATCATTGTTAAATTTCAAATGCTTATTTATTTACTTATTTTTATTTATTTCGTTTTGTTTGACGGCACATTTTCAAAAGTTCTATGTAACTTCGAAATATATAATTAGAAAATAATAAGTAAAAATAATGTCGAAGGAAGCACTCGTGAGCTAAATCGAGGTTAGCGCCGTTTAATTTGCCTAGAGGAAGTGTGTAAAACCAGGATAAAGCACAATGTCCGACATTGAGACATTGTTTGAACCCAGGTACCTTCGAAATAAGAAGCAGGAGTGCTACTCCATCTACCAAGTCGTTCACTACGATGGTTATTGCTCGGTTACTTGAATTAATTGCCCAGGCATGTGCTGCGAGTCAAGGGAAAGAACCTCCAACTCCATACATCCCGAACACAGCAGTCAGCCACTGATTGTACAACAACTGGTACACATTAGAACGCCAGTGTGGAGGCTTTTAGAAAAACGATAGAGTCATGTCACACGTGTCGTTGTTAGTCGAATCGGTGGGATGACAGCCGACCGACAGAGGAAAACCGAAGTCGTCAGGAGAAGAGTCTGGTCCGGAGTCCACCACAGATCCCAAACAGACTGCCCCGGAGCTTAAACGAGCGCCACAACGGTGAGAGATCGGCTGAGGCGCCACACGGCCAAAAAACTTAATATAAATAAATTTAAGGAATGTCATCTCTTTGAGGTCCGTAAATAATACGAAAATTAAATCAACATTGCTCTGTGTTAGGAGAGACATTGATTTAATTTTTGTAACAAATAATTTTACAACAGCAAGAACTAAGAAAATGTAGATGAATTTTCGTGCATGTCACACTAAAACAGACACCGTGGCCGAGTGACGAATGACGTCCTCACAGGGGTGACTACGAAAATTACGATCTTCCGAGCTGTGACACCGCGTATTCTGGTAGGTATGTACCGACGTTGCAGAGTGTTCTGCTAATACAAGGCAGCAAGAATTCTTCTTGGACTCCTCGATCCTTGAAGATGAACGCGCTACGTTCCTTACTAACGTCGGCAAGCACATCCCACAAGACATGAAACCTCAGCACCATGCCGCCATGTAAACCTCAAAATACGAGTGTTTCATGCCAGGGGACTGAACGCTTATTGCCGGCAGGGTAAGGGTTTTCTGTTAGTCATCTGGTTCCCGGAGACTTCCAGCCTCCTGCCCAACAGCCACCAGGTGTTCTTCGCCCGGGGATTAACCAGTCCAGTGTAAATCTGTCCACTTATCTCCACCTAGGTCGAGATTATAAATAGGTGTAGCCAAATCTCCATTCCCCGCAAGTCTTTACTGAGTGGTGCTTCGTTAAGCATAGAGGAAGCTCTACCTCCACATCGGTCCGTAAGAAAGTTCCTAAGCTCTGTCACATTGCAGCCATACAGTGCGAAAGCGCGTGATACGACGAGAGACGGCACTCATTGAAAAGCTGACATCCTCTTAGCATTCAAGAAACTCCCCGCATTTTACATAAACCAAATGTTCATTTCCGTGTTCACTATAGCCCTCAACTTGTACCTATCCTGAGCCAGATTCATCCAGTTCGCACCCACAAATTATTCATTTGAACTCATTTGAACATAATTCTGCCAACTAGGCTTCGATATTCCTAAACGCCCCTTTCCATCAGTTCACCCAACCAAAATCTGGTACCTGTTTCCCTATCTGCCGCGCGTGCAACTCTTCCGCTCATAATGTTCTATTCTATTTGGTCACGGTGACGAGCACAAATTACGAAACTTCTCTTTATGCAGTTCCGTGCATCTTCCTGTTTCTTCCCCATTCTTAGACCCTCGCTCTCAAAGACCCCAAACCTCTCCCCATCGCATTTTCTTGGTACGTGACGCTGTTTATATTGGTGCCTATCTTCCAAAACACAGTAGCCATACAGCTCAGCCAATATACTTGTAAGACTACGGACTGGACAAATCGGGTTCTGAAGCCCGGCAATGGCAAGAGATATTTATCTTCTCCGAAACGTCCAGACCGGCTCTGGGATACACCCATTCTCCTAATCAGTGAGGATGGCGGCCTGATCCGTCGGGAGTAATGCGGCCTGGGAGTAAGACCGATAGATCACCTCCTTCCAGTGCCAAGGTCAACTCAAATTCCCTTACATGCTTTCATGGTGTGAGCAGGAACGACTTTACTTTTGTACCTATCAAAATACACAGCGCCAGACCAGTGACAGTCATAATGTGAACACTCAACTCTGTAAGGAACGCACACTCAATCCCACATCTATTTTTCCCCCTTAGTATAATAAACAACGTTGTCACTCAAACAATACTGTACGTAAAATTACACCCCCTACGCTCTTGTAAGGAAGAGTAAATTCACTCTCCACTAAAATAACTTCAGACACTTGACTCAGATAAACTGTTTACACATTGCCACACCAGAAGCCCGGTAATAAACTGCGTGGACAACTGGCCAACTTTTACAGCTACCGTCACTGCCTCGTCGTTTGGAAGGGGTAGAATAGATAGCCAACCCGCAATTTCAGTTCATATTAACGCCATAATTAAACGTCATAACCGCCAGGACCCTGCGGACTGTTTATGGTCCTTGGCAGTACACGTGCAGTGTTGGTTTGTAGCCTCTGGGGTGCATATGACGCCTTCTAGATCCGCTCGTGAGGTGCACTTCGTTGACTGTCAGATATTTGTCAAAGAGTTTAACAAGTCTTAACATATATTTCCCTTCACGTAACAAATAAAGTTATTTAAAAATTGAAGCCCTCCAGAACCTTGCTGTGTTCATCACACAAGACAACACGTAACGTAAGCTACAAGGCGTTGCACAGACTTCACCTAGGCGTTATTACTTTCAAAACGTCATACGGTTGAACGGTACGCGCGCAATTGGAATTTCATTAACAGCCATTAGAAAAGTGATTAAAATTTACGGAAGATACAATTTTGTCTGTTGTTTTGTATGGGTGTGAAATCTGGTCGCTCAAATTGAGGGAGGAACGTAGGCTGAGGGAGTTTGAGATTAGGGTGCTAAGGAGAACAATTGGGTCTAAGAGGGAAGAGGTACCAGGGGCGTGGAGAAAACTACATAATGAGGAGCTTAGTGATCTGTACTCCTCACCCAATATTGTTCGGTTGATCAAATTGAGAAGAACGAGATGGGCGGGCATGTAGCACGTATGGAGAGAGGAGATGTGTATACAGGGTTTTTGTTGGAAAAAAGGAGGGACAAGGAAACCCAGGCATAGATGGAAGGATAATATTAAGATGGATTTCCATGAAGTGGGATGGGGCATGGACTGGATTGATATGGTTCAGGATAGGGACAGGTGGCGGGCACCTCTGAATGGGGTAATGAACCTTCGGGTTCCATAAAATGTGGGGCATTTCTTGACTATCTGAAAAACGGTTAGATTTTAGAGAATGACTATTTTCCATGGATGGAGCCATTCAAGAAGCATGGGCTTCCGTTCGCCCATTTTCAATGAACTAACAAATGCCAAACAGAAATATGTGCAGAGTCCTAGTTCTGAATTGGATACTGTACAAGGGGGCGCTGATAAGTCCTTAGCCCGACCGGGAAGAAAACAAACTACAGCGACCATATTCGGGATTTATTCATCCTACTCCCCACGAAGCTCAATACACTTCTTAGTCCGTTGCTCTAACTTTGGCAAGCCACTCAAAAAAAAATCATAAAGTTGTCCGTCCAACCAGGTCTCCGCGGCAACAATGACCTCCGCGTCGGACGAAAAATGGCGACCTTCCTATTGTTTTTTTTTAGCCCAGGGAACAGGTGTTAGTCCGACGGGGCCAGATCCGGAGAATAGAGTGGGTGATCAAGACAATGGAAGTCCAGGTAGGCCAGTTTCATCTGGGTTGCAAGTGCCCGGTGAGCCGGGGCAATTTCGTGCGAGAACAAGATGACATTGGTGACCTTCCCGCGGCGTTTTTCCTTCAAAATGTCCTTCAATTGCACCAGCAGAGATGATACTCCGCGTTGATAGTTTGGCCCTTTGGAAGATTGGAAGATAGTCAATGAGGAGAATGCCGTATTAATCCCAAAAAAACTGAGGCGAGAATTTTCCAGCGGAATTTTTTCGTCGGAATTTTTGGGGCGGGCGAAGCCGCTATGCCGCCATTCCATTGAATGTTGCTTTGTGTCCGGGTCATAGTAATATAACCAGGTTTCGTCCATGGTCACCAATCACGACAGGAAATCATTTGGATCTTGCCGAAAAAATTCCAAATTTGCTCAGACGAATGGCAACGTTGACGCTTTTGACCCACTTTCAGGCATTTCGGGACCCACTTCGCGGAGACCTTCCGCGTGTCTAAATCTTAATGAATGATGGACCCAACCCGCTCACGTGAGATAGGACAGTTGCTCAGCTATATCATAAACGACTCAAATTAGGCAGACTTTAAAGCGATACCAAGCGGTAAGTGGAATTGCACGGTGAGACGAAGAAGTAAATGGAGTTTCACCGAAAATAAGAAGAAAAGTTTCAATATGAGAAGAAGGTAAAGGTACAGCTACCTCTGTACAGGCCTGGACAGACCCTTAGGGCTCCAAGAAGTTCAGACCCCCAGAATTTCTAGACAATCGGCACGTGAAGGTGGTAAGGTTCTCAGGCCTACCCACCGGTCTCCTTTGTCACCCACGTGATAACCCTGGTACTCTTTTCTGTTAGAGGCAGAGTCGACCCGAGAGCCATAGTGCGACCGGAAGGATTATGTCAATTAAAATTCCAATGACCCCTCGGGAATCGAACCCGCGATCTTTCGGCTTGTAGCACAGTACCCCAACTACTTGTGCCAACCCCTGTATGAGACCAAGGTGTATATAGGGTGCAAATTTCCATTAGGCTTACTTTAGACGTCTTGCAGCTCTTCCTTCTTCAGCTTGTCTCTCCGTCAGACGGTTGAGATTCGTGTTTTGTTTTCACGAGGCCTGAGGTTGGAAACTGCAGCCGTACAAAAGTGAATCCTATTCTGAGAAAGAATGTTGTTTCTTAGTTGTTAGGCAAATGATTGCTGGAGTCTCGGTGACCCCTGAAGACAAAGGCGGCATTTACAGTACATCAGAAGCGTCTGGCGCCGACTGTCCGTTGACGCAGCCAGATATTCCACAAACACTCAATATGCAACATTTTCTTTGTTTAACTCATTCCAAACGAAGGACAAGACCGTATAAATCCCCTAGCCATTTTTTCTAATTTATTAACCATGCCATCATTCTCCCATTCTTAACTTAAGCAATCAGTCAATCTACCCTCTTAGTGTCCTCGTGACATTCATGCGCCTTTCACCTTAACAACCCAACTCCATTCTTCTACGTTCTTGTATAATATTCAGGTAGGTTTTATTATTTATTTATTTATTTATTCATTTATCGGTGCTGTAAGGGCTCCAAAAATGCAGCATGACATGATAGGATAATAGGCGAATAATAAATTTTGAAGGCTGAGACAGAAAACGGCTGGGATCTCGAATGACTGTCACGAGACTTGGCTCAGGAAAACCACACAACAGCTCTCCAAGATAGGCGTAGTTCGGGGCGATATTAGAATCCTGGATCTCCCAAAAAGGAAGAAAACCTCACTGACTCTTAACTCTTCTCCAAACTAGGCAGTGAAGGTCATTTAAGTATGTACTTATGTATATATGTATGTATATGTATGTGGTATAAATGTATGTACTTATGTATATATGTATGTATATGTATGTATGTAGGTGTGTATGTATGTATGTACGTATACATGAATATACGTATGTATATGTATGTATGTGTGTGTGTGTATGTGTGTATGTACGTTTGTGTATGCGAGTGTATGTTCAGTTTTCATTGTTTGTGTCTACATGCTAGTGAAAGTGAGTACAGACCAATGGTGGGATGATACTGAAAGGGGAAATCGGAGCACCTGTGCCGCAATATGCCTATATACAAATCCCACATGAATAAACCTGGTTATCATGCCTGGTCTTCCGGAAAAGTGTTAAGACTCGTTCCCTAACCGCAGGAGGCTGCCAGGGAGCCAACTGCCGCATGTTCTGCAATATATCACAGCTGCAC
>Ga0131853_10010614_pt1 | contig 16844 bp, 9 predicted proteins | sample TergutLab28metaG_FD_92764 | JGI IMG/M metagenome (GOLD analysis project Ga0131853, IMG submission 92764) | Labiotermes labralis P1 segment gut microbial communities from Petit-Saut dam, French Guiana - Lab288 P1 (version 2) (version 2) | ecosystem: Host-associated > Arthropoda: Insects >...
TAAACTGTGCATAATGCTGATTATTACGACGCCTCGAGTTCATCGTGAAGAAAGCCATACAGTAAGAGAGCAGACGGGGAACACGACACGAACTTGCGGGACTGTATCGGCATAAAACGGCCAAGGCCTCTGCTGGCAAGCAAGTTCAGTTCTTAATTCCCCTTGTTGCTACACTAAACTTGTAATAAAGTAGGCACGAAACGTCTGTGTAAATAGAAATTCGCCGTACTAATTTATATTTATGAACTTCCAGTTCTTATTGGCTGATACTACGTTAGAGGTACCTACATGCATCTCCAATGTCGCGCGTGAAGTTGCTAGGAGGAGAACATTAAAAATTAATTACCCACGTGAACGCGTAAATTACAGCAGATTATAGTTTTTCTTGTCCTTGTGAAGAAGGCATATCGGGGGGGGGGAGTAGAGGTATAGCTCCATTCATTCTTAACCTCGGTACTGGTTTGTTTGAAGGAGAGAGGTTAACTACACGCCCCGGCCCCTTCGCTGGGAAATAACGTCGTACCTCTTAGCTAGGAGGGTGAGTGAGCCCCAGTGCCGGTCTGGGCGTTTTGGAGTACAGAAAAATGTCTTGCCCCTCATGGGGCTCGAACCTAACACCGTTTACCATGTAGTCTAGTCGCAATACCGAGTACACTTCCTCCACGGTCTTTGAGTAAATTAGAGTACTTTAAAGGGCACGCTATGGCGCAGTTGGTTGAGACACTGTGCTACAAGCAAGAAGGTCGCGGGTTCGATTCCCGATGGTGCCATTGGAATTTTTCATTGACATAACCCTTCCGGCCGCACTATGACCCTGGGGTCGATTCAGCTTCCTATAGAAATTTTTACCAGGAATATTTCCTGGGGGTAAAGGCGGCCTGTGCGTAGGGCTGACAACCTTACCACCTAAATGTGCCGATTGTCTTGAAACCTGGGAGCCTCAACCTCCGGGAACCCCTAGGGCCTGTCCCGTCTTGCACAGAGATTTCTTTACCTTTTACAGTACATTTAAAATTTCCTGTTATTCCAGTGAACAAATTCACCCACATTTCAACCCGCAGGAAGTGGCAGTATTCTTGAACACGTTTGTAAAACGTTACAACTGTAAGAACATAGCCTGTATATTATGCATCATAACGTAACATAAAATAAACATAAACATAACATTTGTTTGTACCTGTCAACTAATCTCACGTAACCGGGATTAGCGTCCCTCGGATTGTGACGCACTTGCCCCGATTGAACAAAATACTGAAGCAGATGGTGAAGTCATTAGCCATCCTGCCAGTGTCTTGTCTGACTACGACGCCAGATTTGACTCCGAATCCCATTACGGCGTGGATCACGACATTCCAGCCCATTTAAAGGCCAAAATCGACTCCACATTGGATCTGTTATTGAATGTCGAATGTAAGGAGAATTATCGACGCCGACGCGAAATAAAATGATTACGCCACGATTATGACAGCATTTCCTTTTGGAGGATTTGGGAACAATCTCACATTATCTCGGAAAATGGTGGCAGTTTTGCGTGCCGGGAAGAGGCTGCTTGTTTCGCAGTGCGGTGAGAACGCCGTACGAACCATCTCTTCCCCGATTTTTGATTTTAGAGGATTCGTTGAACTAGCCTGTAAGGCGTGGGGTTAATGATGGTGGCTGATACTTGCACGATATTTCCTCCAGCGGCTTTGCAAAGACACGAACAACTCAGGAGAGTTCGAATATTCGAGAGACCCGTCTCGTGGAAGAGATGACGATCTCATGGAATGCTGTTATTGTGAGATACGAGGTTTTAAGAGCGGTATGGTTGAAAGTCAAGTTTGCTGGGATGTTAACTTTGTCGACTGGTACGTAGGTGGAGACGTTTCGGAGGATCGTACCTTCGAAACGTCGATAAATTTCCCAGTCCGACACAACGGTGTAACGTTCTAGAAGACTATGAATCTTGAATTCTGATATTGTTTCTGTTTTATGCGCCTGTCGTTCGGCGTGTGACCGTGCAGTTACGTGTCGTGTGGGCTCTCCGCCCTCTTCAAGGGTCATCTTACACACCCTGACTAAGGTATAAGTTTGTAAGGGCAACGAACTGGTGCAGAATACATTTCTTAGTTGTCTTCATCGTAGTCCACACTGAAGCTTTCGACGTGCGCGGGGTGTAGCCACTTATATTTTTCGAAAACCAGTGAACCTATTTCCATTCACGGAAAATAAACATTTTAGTGAAACATGAAGATCTCGGAACAGGGACTGGATATTAGTCGTCCTGGATGTGACGCCTGTAGTTGGGTAGACATTTGTCGGCCTTCGGAGAAACCTGCTGCCGCCATCTTCAGGGTGAAGGATATGACGATGCAGGCAGTAGATTAATTCGAAGCGTCTACTAACTTCTGTCACATTACATACACTGCGTCCCATTCCATAAGATAGTTATTCATAAATAATCGTGTTCTTCACCAGTTATCCGTTCCTCACGCTGTTTGGGAGTAATTTAATGCTACGACTTCTGTGTCGAAACTTTGAAATTCACACCAGCAGTATTGTCGTAAAAACGTGGCATCGTAACTCGAAGGTTATACACTTCCAGTACTACACTCTGGCCTGCAGTTGGACGCGATTCTGAGCAAGTGTACACCATTTGCAGTTGTCGTAACCCATCTACTAAATCTGTTGTAATGTGATCATCCCATCTTCCTTGCAGTCCAAGTGAAAATTTTGGAAGCTATTCCCCATTAAAATTGTGTACGCGTTCTGTGTTTCCCACATGCTAGCCACATCTGTAATCTATAGTAGTATACTGCGTTTCACTATTCCACGAATGTAAACTGCTGTCCATCATGACCTTTATGATCATGAAGTTTCTGTTGTGAAAGATGGAGGTTATTGCTGGAATAATTTCTTGAAGTGGAGCGACAAGAAGTGGTGTGTGAAATGAATTATTCATTACCTTCAGGGTTGTGACCAGTGGCGGGCCCTGTGAACACGGTAATAAATCTTCGTCTCCCCCCCCCCCTGCCTAAAAATTCTCGACTAGTTCGGTGACTTCTCAGTCACTCCAGAAGGATTGGGGTCCATGGAATTGGTTCGTCGGGTATGTCATTGCGTGTTACTCTAATCACTTCGTTTCTCTCACAGTCCAGGGATCGACGCTGTAACGCAACGACAGAGTTCAAGCGGATTCATACTGAGTTGAACCAAGTCAGCCATGTCACTCACCTTTGAGAAAGACAATTCAAATTGTTACACCATCAACGTAAATAAATTGAGCTACCCTCTCCGGCGTGCAGCTATATTTAAACATTGCTAAGTGCGAGCGGTTGCCCAGCTGATGTGTTCGAACACTGAAGGTCGGGGGGAGGGGGGTGCACTGTTGGTTAATTCTGTAGTTCAGCGCAACGCATTTTTCTGTTTGTTGTTTATATTTAGAGTCCTGCATTCTCATGTGAAATACTTCGATTGTATTTTCTTTGTTGTTGTTGTTGTTCTTCTTCTTCTTATTCTTCCTTCTGCTCCTCCATAAGAATTGGGTGCTTCAGGTATGTTCCAAGGTTCAAAAACAAAGTGTGTCTTTTCGATTTAACTTTAAGCCCTTTTATATGTGTTTCCTCTGGCGATATCTAGAATCCCACCTTGCATTTTAATACAGGTGTATAATTTATCTATTTTACATCGTCAATCACTGTACCTTTGTAATCCCTTAGAGCATAGTGATTACCATGCATACAGCTTGCTTCAACATTTAAAAATTTTATATTTTGCCTGCAGGATGCTGTTCCGTGTTTCGCATGATTTTTGTATAATACTGGATGAAATTGGGGCTTTTGATCGTCAGTCTGTCTATTTTAAACATGCTGTTGTTCAGTGGAGGTGGAACTCTTTAGTTTTCCACCAGTCTTCTTTGATTCTCTGTCATCATCCTTGTAGACCTAGCTACAATACGCATCTTGCTTTTAACGTGGCCTTTTGGCTTTTAACGTGGCCTTTTGGCGTGTTGACAGAACCATTGTTGCAGTGGAAACTTAACTGCGTTCTGTGTGTATTGTTGGGTTTACATGCCAGTGTCAACAATATAAAACATAGAGTGTTGTACAAAAATGATTTTGTGTTGAATTTATGCCGTCGGCAACAGTAAAACGCACTTAGCTTTTCGTGTAAAGTGCCCCATATTTTTGCTCGATTTCATCGAAATTTGGAGTTACTGTACAAATTTTCATAGAAGTCCCGAACATTAAATTGCACGAAAATCCGTCCAGTGGGAGCTGCGCTGTTACGTGTGGACAGACGGACGGACTTGACGAAGGTAACAGGCACTTCTGGAGACTCGTGACACAGTTTTATATGCCGGACTGTTCTGTCACTGAGGCGGCTTTAGCCCTTAAAGTTATGTTCTTCAGAAATGACGGCAGTCACCCATTTTGCCTGTTACAGGGAAGTAAGACGAAGAGAATGAATTGTCGGTGTCTTGGCCTTATAGGCCTTCGTGGTCCGATGTATATTGAGTTCGGACACTGCAGATGGTCTTCGTATTCAGCAAGCCTCACGTGTGTTAAACTGTGGGCATTGTTCTTTCAACAGATGCACGATTTAACGGTACAGTTTCGCGGTCTCGACGAACTTTAAAACAGCCGATCTAGTGGGCTTGGTTGTTCTGAGACTAAAGATTCCGGTTAACCGTGAAGTGTATTGTCCGAGATTTCAGGTTCTCACAGCTGTGACTATGAGGAATTCTGTCTACTGGAATATGACCCCGTGTGATTTGGCACATAAGTAACAGCTTTTTGGAGGAACGTCTTTCCTCCATGTTCAGGGTATAAGACGGTGTAGATCATATGCCTACGAATTAAGTACATACTAAATATTTCTACAATTGTGCCTGTTGTTTTTTATGGGCGCGAAACTTGGTTGCGCACATTGAGGGAGGAACGTAGGCTGAGGGTGTTTGAGAATAGTCTGTTGAGGGGAATATTTGGGCCCAAGAGGGACGAGTTGACAGGGGAGTGGAGAAAACTACATAATGAGGAGCTTAGTGATCTGTACTCCTTACCCATTATTGTTCGGGTTATAAAATCGAGAAGAATGAGATTGGCGGGACATGTAGCACGCATGGGGATAGGAGAGGCGTATACAGTGTTTTGGTGGACAAACCTGAAGGAAAGAGACCACTTGGGAGACCCAGGCGTAGATGGGAGGATAATATTAAGAAGGATCTTCAGGAATTTGGATGTGGGGGTATGGACTGGATCGAACTGGCGCAGGGCAGGGTCAGGTGGCGGGTACTTGTGACTGCCGTAATGAACCTTCGGGTTTCATAAAATGTGGGGAATTTCTTGACTAGTTGAAACCCTTTAGCTTCTCAAGAGGGCTGTGCTGCATGGAGTTAGTAAGTCAGTAAGTGTGTAATTAGTAATGTTACAGTGAGAAATGAAAGACATGCGACGTTACGGCCCTTCTAATGTAAATGTGTGCTGCGATAGATGGTGCACTGAAATGTATCGCTGGTACCAAATACATACTACATTGAAACCTGCCTGTAACGGAACAAGAACAATGCTTTCTTCTTTTCAGGCAGGTTCCGTTTCATATACGTGCTTGAAGTTTAGACCGCCGAGGGTGTAGAATTTAAAGAGAGGTTCTGTTTAAGACAAATTTCACTGTATTACGATTATTTTTCAGGTTATGATTTCCTAGCATCAGCGGACAAACATGTGAAGTAAAGTATCACCAATTCGTGTAAGGGCGCGTCGGTTTTAAATTCATCGTATTTGCAGGTACAGTAATTTCGACTTGAAATGCCTGCGAATTGTTTTCTTCTTCCTGTTTAGGTGTTACGGATAAGCCGCCTGACCTGTTAAAGTTAAGAATTAACTGTGAAACAATGAATTAGATATTTAACAGTCTCAGAAGTAACTCTGAAAAATTGAGTCCAATATTGGTAAGATTGATATTTCGAAAACGTTCCGGGGTGCTGATAAGTCCTTAGCCCGACCAGGAAGGAAACAAGCTCGGAAGCATGCCAGGGACGCGCGCGATTTCAAGAACATGGAGACGCGAGCTGCCATCAAGATTTTTTTTTTTTGGAAGGCAAGGCGCCGAAGGAAATTCACGCCACTCTGTGACAGAATCATTAGCTTGTTTCCTTCCTGGTCGGGCTAAGGACTTATCAGCACCCCTGTATTGTAGAGAGGACAACACATCATATATTACGTGAAATATGCGAGCGGGGCAAACTCATTTTATGAAGTCTGATTCACATACAATCTATGTCGTGTTCAGAACCGATTCTGTGTCATACTCAGATATTATCCTTTGAGTAAGTGTGCTTAAAATAGCTAGACTGAAATGGCTAGGCCATTTAGTGGGGATGGAGGATAAAGCACCTTGCGGGAAGACAAACCCCCTCCCATCCAGAAAACAGTGGGAAGAAAGGAAGATTCAGAATAAGGAAGCTAGATTCCGTATAAAGAGTTAAACTCTAAAAGGAAACAGTATGTTGGAGGAATCCACGGGGTAGAAGTCTGTGGAGCAGAATTATCAAGGAGGACAAGTCCTACAAGGGGCTGTAGCGTCAGGAAAGAAGAATAATTATGACAAAGAGTCCAGGTTGCCTAGTTTAACGCAACCAGAGCCCGGTATTCTTATCCATAATAACAGTTAAACAACAACGAATTGGGCGGTGGAGGTTCTGTAGCTACACACCCAGTGGTGGATCGCGATTCGGGGAAGTATTTTTAATGAAATAAGTAGGCCGTAATTCCTGTGGGTGCAATGCCCTGTGGATACACGTCGCTGTGCAAATCAGGAACAGGACAGCAATTGGCTGTTCGTTATTAAACACGCACAGTAGCGGTGTCAGTGAAAGTGTTCAATAGCTAGCTACAGGACAGATGAACTCTGTGAACTCAGTATCAGACGTCTGTTGTTGCCATAGCAACAGCCCAACTCGGGCCTAAGCTGCCTCATTGTTGGGGTTTCTGCATCACACAAACACGCACACACGGCAGGACTCCTCTGAACGAGTGATCAGCTCGTCACAGAGGGAACTACCCACACTACACACAACAAACACAAGAGACGGACACAACCGTGCCCTCAGCGGGATTGGAAACCGCGATACCAGCAGTCGAGCGGCTTCAGACCTACGCCTTCGACCGCACGGCCACCGGATCGGCCATGTGTTTATATAGTACAACAATTTTAAAGTTGTTCATTCCCTGCATTTTTTGTCAATGTTTTCGGCGTACTGTAGCAACCAAATGCACGGTATTAAATATGTACGAATAATGTCAGAACTGCATGTAGGAGATACGCCTTTAATGTTTAATGTGTACTGAGTACCGTTCATGACTTAGTCATAAGTATTTAACACCTTGCTCTTGACACTGTGTGTGCCCTGAATTTTGCAGATATTTACAACATTTAACCAGCAAATGCACAATATATTTAATACATAATCGTACCTAAATACTCGTACATGTACTAATGGACTGCATTTTAACTGGCATGTAACTTTAGTATAACAGAAGGACTTCCTGATGGTGATGATGATGATGATGATGATGCACTGAGGAATGGAAACATGTAGGAGTTTTTAGATACAATTGAGTATTAAATATATTGTGCATTTGTTGTTTATATGTTGTAAATATAAATACTGTGCGTTTGGTTGGCACAGTAACTTGACGTTGATAGCACAACGAATCGTTGCTCGTAACTCCGTCGTGAGCTGCTTACGATTACAAATTGCCGCATTCCACATCTGCAGCGCCACTGGAATTCTAGCCTGCGGCATGTCTGGGACGTTACGGCTACAAATCTAGAACCGGGAGACCGGCTACCTTACGTAGGGTTTTCGTCGTTTTTCTCAGTCCCCTAGGTGAATACCGGTATAGCTAGTTTCAGCTAGGCCACGACCGCTTTCTTGTACGTACTAACGAGTGCATCATTCATTGGTCGTCTTACCATTGGACGTCACAGAGGCGTAACTTCAACTACTGAAGGCATGTTGGAAAGAGCCGTAAATTTGGACTACTAACCTGAACAAGGAAAACAATAAACGCATTTGTTCCACGAAGATATCGATTACCGTTACAAAATAAAACCAGACGAGGAAACTGTTGCTTGGTTTGTTTTTAGAGAATTTATTCATGTGTTACGTAATGTTTTGATAAGGCTGAAATTGGAATTACTTACTTTAAATCAATTATTCTCCGTTTAATTTATAGCTATGCTACAGATACACGTTTGTAAAATGTATAATTACTAATTACCTATTCTCATGTTAATTTAATATAAGTAGTTGCTACCAGCCGACTATAATAGCGATATATATTCGCATCCTTTCCGGTTGTATTATTTCACAGCACCCTTTTAAGGAAGCACGGTGTTTCTTTATCGGTGAAAACATAATATGGTCCGTCTTGCATCTTTAGACACACTTCAGGTTCTTAGCGCCGTGTCGACCGGAGTTGCGGTCCAATTGTTCAGCCATCACGGAAACCAGTTTTGTTACGTGAGATAGAAAATTGAGCGGGAAGGAAAGTGAACTGATGGTAAGGTTTCTCTTCGTCAATATTCATCGAGGTGGCCATTTAAACATCTACTGACCATAGATCAGACTGTCAGCCTTCGCTGAACATCTACAACCACGCCTTTGATTATGTTTGTAGCCTCGAGCATGCTGAAACCGGTAGCGTGTCTGTCGTGTTTTGGGGAGACTGGATGTGTGATGTGTGATGCAACAACTGCAGTTGTGTAGGCCTGTGTTCACAAGCGTCACTCTCAAACTCGATTTCACTTGCATCACCCACAGGATTATATTCACAAGCGTCACTCACAAACTCGTGTTCACATGCGTCACAAGTTTGTTCACATATGCCACTCCTGAGCTATTTTACGTAAAAGAACGAATCGAACATTCCTGGCCATTGGTTGTTCGTATTCCGGATGTCCAATTTCGACCCGCGGATCGGCTGTGCAGACTGAAGTTTTCTTTATGGTCCTCGGTCTCTTCTGACAAATTTGGGGGATTATGCCTGAGATTGGTCACTTCCATGTATATCGTTGGCCATGCACTGCTGACTAATCATAGCGGTATTCGTTGATGTGTAGATCCACATTCGAACTGGTGAACGCGCCATCAAAAGCCACCACAAATAAGTAAATAAATGAATAATGCAACAAGACCTGTAAGGCTGTTGTGTGTGTGTGTGTATGAAGCCCACTTCATTCATCTCGGGTTATAAGTCTGGTGTAGCAAGTGTACTGTGCAGTTCCCTGGAGCAAGTCATTCTTCAGAAGCTGGTAACTAGGTCCTCAGCCGGTTACAAAATTCGCCACATTTTGTGCAACCCGAAGGTTTATTACCGTATGCAAAATACGTTGTCATTTGTCCCTATTCCGAGTCAGATGAATTTTCATCACCTCCCATTATATTGCAGATCAATTTTAATATTCCCTCCACGCTTAGGTTTTGCAAATGGCCTCTTCGGATTTTTCCACCAGAACCGTGTGTGTATCCCCCCCCATTCGTGCCACGTCCTCCACCCATCTTATCAGTCGAATAATTACATCACAGACACACTGCATGAGTTCTGCATCTTTCGTTGCATTTCATGAGGTACTCACAGTTTCGAAAAATGTTTCAAAGAGGTCCGGGTTTTGTCATCTACAAATCCATTGTACTACGACTTTTTTTTTGTTGCAAACACGGCAGGTTTTTTGCTTTATATGAGACATCCTCGTTTGTACATCAGATCACACAAGTACATTTATTCAATATCCGTGACATACAAGAGGTGTTACAGTTATTCTGCAGGCTCGAAGCTAGAGCCGAAATTAGTCGCCCGTAAATTTTAACGTTGTATGTGACGGACGTTGAATAAATATGCCTTTGTGCAAACGCAGCAAGGCTTCATTCGTGCTTTGTAAAAAAATAGGCTTGTGTGTGTGACAACGGACAGATTGGAGCGAAAATTAAATTCGTCTGATGGCGTGTAGTGTTGACTGCCAGTGCCTAATTTAGTCCAGGTCCATTCAGTAGTTTGGCGATGAAATATGTGTACGGTCGGACAGCAGTGCCATTCCACAGTGCTTTAATTATGCTCGTAATTTTTGTGAAGGACAGCTAGAGTCATTAGCGGCGACATGTAACTCAGATCTGTGGCATTTTGTTCTTAAGACAGGGCCTAAACTAACTCTTAAAAAATCACACATTTAGCTGACGCGCTTGTAACTGAAAGAAGGTATCGGGGTACAATATATTTTCTGGTCGGCACTTCAGATAAACACAAACTTTAATCTGCACTTCAGTTTTGTCAGTAAGAGGTGGTCGATATTTGTGACAGTGGTAGATTTATTGTACCAACATAAAGAGCAATTAAATTTCGGGACATTTTTGGGTATGTTAATGCGTACCTCGTTACACTGTACCTATTTCACTGCCTTCCACTTCCAGGCCAATACTCATACTATGATCCTTGAATGACATTTTGTGAGACCACGATTTCACTAATATGAGTTGCGTGCTGGAGCTTTGAATTTTTTTAAAAAGGAGCTACCTTTGTATTGAGATAGTAAACTGTACCAGTGTACAGTTCGCCAGATTTTTTTAAAGGGCCGTCACTGAAACCGAGTCAGTGACGCAAGAAAGGATACACTAAGCGGTGTTTCCACGTAAAGACAAAGACGGACACTAGAATATTGTCACAGTATACTTCTCGCTGCAGTTCATTGCTGTCAACTGCTGCTTCTATTAGTAATTACGTGCTGACATATGTAACGACAGAAATCACAGGCGTTAATATGAATTGTGCTGGACTTTGTCCACTGTCTGTGGTATATGCGATGTACGTGACGTTTCGGTATTTGGCTGTGCTCCCGAGTGCAGGTGATTGATTGTTGTACTGACAGATTTTTGTCCTAAGATTAGTGTCTGTTGCTGTTAATCTAGGATTCTTCTAGTACTGTCCACTAGACAGCTAGGGTGGCGCCAGCCTAATTTCAAGTGGGCCACTCAACAATGTTTCATATCGAGATGTAGGCGTGGTGCATTTAGATTGTACACCCATGCATCCGGAAGCTGCTTTTGAACCTTGGGTGTGCTACACAATATGAGATTATATTCATTTTGCTTGATTTTTTCGATTAAAAATCAGTTGCTTGTAGAGACGAGATTTTTCTCTTCGAAGTGCCTGGACCGGCTCGGGTGCCGGAAGTAAAGCGGCCAGAGCTAACCATTGACCATCTGGTGCCGAGGTTCGTGTGAAACGCCACTCCGCCATGTATCTTAGTGGCGTGGCGTTTCGTTAACCGTAAGGCAGTCATCGCCGTTTTTTACTAATATAATAGCAACTGAACATCGCCACGGGCCGAAGTTTGGGTAACTCTGTTTTACAACAGACGGCCTAATTTTGATAAGTATTTTATGCTCCCATACATTGCAGTTTGTACTGAAAAGAACATCATCTGTTGTGTATTTACAGTGGGATTTGGCGTGTGAGGTGCGCTCGTTTCGGCGTGTCAGGTGCGCTCAGTTTGGCGCGTTTTACGTGCGCTCGGTTTGGCGCGTGTTACGTGCGCTCTTTTCGGCGCGTTAGGTGCGCCATTTCGACGTGTTAGGTGCGCTCGGTTTGGCGCGCGTTTCGTGCACTCGGTTTGGCGTGAGGTGCGCTCGGTTTCTCCTGTTAGGAGTGTAAAACTAGGAAGTCCATGGAAGTTTAAAACAGGGGCGGTGAAGAGAAATAATTTAATATTAAAATCTGGCGAAATCTGTTTTTGCATTGTATTTTGCAGGGCAGATCGTGCAACGTGAATACAGGGCCATTTTATGCCTTCTAACTGGAATTAGTTACACTTTCGTCTTGTGAAGTATGTTCCGTCATAATAGGCATTAGATCCTTCGGAACCATAACAACATCTTTTGTGGCATTTTGTTACTTTTTTTAACCCTTGTAATTTATATTTTTCTTTTTTTGCAGGTAAGTACCGACTAGACACCGAAATTTACAGCAACCGCCATCCTTCCTACGCGTGAGACTGTGTGTGGAGGCTTGAAGTAAATATCCGTAACTATGCAACTTAAGTATTCATTTCTGTGCATAATTCTCCCTCTTGAAGATCTCAGGCCGCCTTCAGATTTGCCAGATATAATCTCATTTTTCAAACATTGCCACGTCTGTAATTGTTAACACATTAAATGTGTTTCGTAGTGAAAGTGTTAAGTACCCCGTGGCTGCAATCGATCTCCATGCAGAATCTCACATTATTGGCTCCGGGGGTTAATTACATATTACTGTAAGGCCGAACGCTACATACAAATTTTTCGTGACCTCCACGTTATTCTACGTTATGGAAACAAAATATTGGAACAAAGGTCACATGCGATTTAATGTGATATGTAATTGTCTCTTGTGACGTGTGTTAGGTGCTTTTACTAAATAGCACCGAAGCTTCTCCCACTTCAAAGGTTCGTGCGCCCACCATATTGCGTGGTTTTTTTTTATTGAATTGAACCAAAAAATGCAAAGGTGAGGTGGTGGCATCTAGTCGCGTACCATTCATACAAATTTTTTGGGAAGATGAGTAGCTCTTAGCTTTCCAGGGGCGGTGCGGTTATGCAGTTCGTTATATGGGCAACAAGGCTGAAATGCGTCTGGTTTGCAAACGGTGTATATCAGTATGTGACGTGGTGGCGTGTTTTAACTGCGACCCACTGTTTATGATTTTGAATCGATCTTGGCGTCCTATCTTGTCGCTGACAGTTGCTACCGAACATACATTTCTAACCGGCATCTCCATTGGTAGGATGATCCAGTGTCGGCTGCGGACCCATCCATCAACTGAAACCGCGACCATGTTCAGACCTCTGTGGTTGTTTGTCTTACGCATGGGGACGCTTCAAGACATTACGTCGTGACATCATCCTGTCATGTGATAACAATCGACCCGGTGACAAATTACACGTCTGCAATCAAATCATGTACGTAGTGTTACGCAGAAGTTGGAGGACTGCTCCTGCAGTTGAGCCAAGTGTTCAGCGTGCACAGTGTTGCGCGAACGAGTAAGACGCCACAAAATATTTGCCGTAACGTTCAGTGGACTGTGACCAAACGAAGCAAAAGGAGATATTCCAGGAGGTATTTATTGCCTTCCTCTTGGGGCGTCCAATATGCGGCAAGCCTGAGATTTTTGACATTTTTTTGACTTAGTAGGTAGCATACATTAAGTAGTAGGACCTCGGCATCCGCCCCCTGATTGGTCAAAACTGATTTTTGGGCAGCATTTCCATTGCTGACAAGGAATCTACGTATTTTTTAATAGTAACCGGCTACATACTTCACCGTTTTTGTCAACAAAACGTCTATGCAATTCGCGCGCACGCAGTGGATTTCTGAGCGTGTAGAGTGTCGGGCATTTAGGTAAAGAGGTGTTCAGACTTGACTGGCTAAAGATTTTTGATAGGAGCCGTCCCGTTGTGTTGTTGTACTAACTAAAAAGTCGTTCAGTCAAAACACAACAATATATTCAATAATGTAAAGTTTGCTACATGTTCCGGTTACAATTAACCATCATCAGGCAGACATTGAAGTACATGGACATGACATGTTCAGTGCTTACAGTGGCACTGAACATGTCATGTCCATGTAGCCTACTGCAATGTCTGCCTGATGATGGTTACTTGTAACCGGAACATGTAGCAAACTTTACATTCTTGAATATGTTGGTTTGGGTGACTGAACGACCTTTTAGTTAGTTGAGACTTGAATTCGGGTTGTATGCGGTTTTAGTCTAACTTGAAGAGGGCTCCGCTGTCCCTGTCCACACGTTTCAAACCGTAACCTAATCCGACATCGCGAATAAGAGTTCTTGCTCAGAGGCTCACTGTCGTTGATTTGGTCAAGAAGGCCTTGTCATGAAACCAAGAGGTATCTTACCGCGTTGAAAAGATCACAGATCTAGTTGTTATCCTGAGCTAGTTGAATCCATAAAAACCCTCACGTCCTAATTCTTTGCTCATAAGTGGCATCGTTTAGGTTCTTCTGCTACAGGTTTGTGCGACTTGATCGTCTCCCGTTGCGTGCTACATGTACCCATCATTTCCGTAACGTAATCGTCTTAGTATTGACTGGAAAAGACTGCAAATTATGGCGTTTCTTTCTGTGCATTTTCCCCATTTTACTGTTACTTCGCAGATATGCTCATGTGCACACCATGAAGGCGTATAGGGGAAGTGGTGGTACAGTAAACCATTTCTCAGTCTCTACACTCGATGGTGAGTGACCAGCTTCACGTGCCGGTCGATTTACCCCGCTAGCCACTGAATCGGAGGCTGGGCGGAATCCAGAACCAATCCGGACGCTTTGGAGTAGAGAAAAATTTCGCCCCTGCTGGGAATAGAACCACGATTCTTCGGTCAGTCCGTTCTCGAACGCCAAACATTCTGTTCTTTGCTTAGAGCGAAAGACGCGTTTCACGCGCATGCTAAACAATAGGTACAAATATAATTTTTATTCTGTACATCCCGTTGTGACAATATGTAAATTGTATTAGAGTAAACCGTCATTCACAGCAGAAATTTTTATTGTCAGTTGCAATTAATCTCCCAAACGTGTTTATTTTTTATTACCTGAAGCTGGTCAAGCCGGTCGAAACATTGTGTAATAAATATTACATACTGATAATATAAGTTTTAGTTGTGGTTGACGTTTTATTTAGATGCAATTTATGCACAAATATGTCTGGTCGTCAGGTTTGAGTAGGGATTGGGAAGGCCGAATTCGCTGAAGCAGTCAGCGAAATTAATTGACTTCGTGGCGTATATAGTTAAGGCTTGCTGCTGTTGCCAAGTACCTTCTCGCCATTTGTTTTCAAGAGATCAGACGTGACTACACCGTATTCTTCGTCATTTGCCGTCGGGGAATTTTCAGGAAACGAATTTTGTTTTCATTATATCGTCATTCACCCCATAGGACCTCTTGTCTGGCACTAGTGATTGTGCAAAATAACCCTCAGAACGCATCTTTCACCTTCCGCATTTGCGGAAATCATTGTGCTGGGTGGAAATGGATCGCACCGTTGCTAGGAACGGGATGCAGAAATTACTAAATGTTATGCTAATATTTTCTTTGAATGGCCAGTAAAAGTTCCCTTTGGTTAAGTAATGTGTTTCTGAGTAGCTGAAATGGAGGACGTACTCTGTAAATTAGCTCGAAATTAACTTAGTACTATACAGATTGCAACAGCTACATTGGAAGGAACAAGGGAAAGAGGAAGACCACGTAAAGTATGGAGGAACGAAGGTGAAGAGGATTTAAATGTGATGGAAACATCAAAACAGGCAGGCAGTGAAATGCCGGAGACCGTCGGGAATGGAGGAAGATAGAACTGGAAGCCAGGGTCTAGAACGGACTGTATTGGCTGGAATAGGTGGAGGACGACGACAGCAGCAGCCACAGCAACGACAACGACGACGACAAAAACAAAAACAACGACGACGACGACGACAACAACAACAACAACTTTCTCAAAATTGGGGGAGGGGGGGGTTGGCGAGAAATCGTGGTATAAATATATAAATACTTTAAAGTGCAGTGGAACATTCCAAATGTCTCTCAAAATATCTCGGGCGAATTTTTGCTTGGCAATTGGCAATCCTGAAATAATTGCCGTGTAGTGCCATCTGCCTGTTAATTATCTGGCAAACAAACCACGTCTGTTCAGGCGTTACATACGTTTCTTTTATTAAGTTTAATTGCCCTCGCATGTATACTCTTTGTTTTGGTATGTACTTAGGCCATCCACACAAATTACCTACAGGAAAATGCGATAAAAATTCAAGGGGCGCCTTCTTGCATTCACTCTTGCTATAGTGTTAAAATATCACGCAGAACGTACAGTGTAAAAAGTATTATTACAGGCCGAAACATGTAGCATAGTGTGGGGGGTAATTTAACTTATTAAAATAAGGTCCTCAGGGTATCGACATTATTTTAGGGGTTTATCCATGGACAAAATGCAGGGAAACGCTGCTTTAAAGTGCCGGTTCACTTCTGTCAGGCTATACGACGTCACATCACACTACAGAAATCGTCGTATAACATTCGTTAACATGCTGATTTTTTTAATGTGAGGACTTAATTAGCACCTAGCCTAACGACCAAGCTTGAAGACCACCCCTTGTTATATGACCTCCACTGATTATTGGTGCACTTTAAGCTACCCTTCACGTCGGGAGACCGTCTGTTTCATCCGCAACCTGAGGACGCGCCAGGCTGTGGTGACGGGGCTGTGCAACTGGTCTGCGCTGACGATGTCAGTACGTATATGTCGGTTGAAAACGTATGTAAAGAACAACACAGAAGCTTTATTAGAATCTAGGAAGGAGGCTGATCTAGAATAAATGCGGAAGAAGAGAATGCAGGTCACATTCGCAGCCCGAAGGTGTTGAAGAATCCGTTGAAAATGTGGCATAGTTCAAATATTTGGGGACGACATTAACAATCGAAACTGTTTGTATAAATTAAGAGCATACTCAATTCTGGAAACGCCTGCTGCAAATCAGTCCATAATAGGTCTGCTTTCAGCCTAGGAATATAATTAAAATATACAAACCATTATATCGCTTGTTTTGAATGGCCGTGCAACTTGGTATTGCATAGTAAGAGGCAGTACGTAGGTGGGGGGGGGGGTATAAAAGGGTGCTGAGGAAGATATTTGGACCTAAGAGGGAGGAAGTAAAAGGTAATGGATAAAACTGCGTAGTGAGGAGCTGCATGATTTGTATTGCTCAGCGGGTTTTGTTTGGGTTATCAAATCAAGTAGAATGAGGCGGGCGGGGGATGTGGCATGTA
>Ga0131853_10010617_pt1 | contig 16842 bp, 12 predicted proteins | sample TergutLab28metaG_FD_92764 | JGI IMG/M metagenome (GOLD analysis project Ga0131853, IMG submission 92764) | Labiotermes labralis P1 segment gut microbial communities from Petit-Saut dam, French Guiana - Lab288 P1 (version 2) (version 2) | ecosystem: Host-associated > Arthropoda: Insects >...
AAAAAAAAAAAGAGAGGGGGGGGGGGGGGGGGGGGGGGGGGGGGGGGGGGAAGGCGGCCGGTGCGTAGGGCTGACCTTACCACCTTCATGCGTCGAGTGTCTTGAAATCTGGGAGCCTCACCCTCCTGGAATCCTATGGGCCTGTCCAGGCCTGTAATGGGATTGCTTTCCCCTTTACCTTTAACTTACTCCTGGTCTCTAGCAAACATTTTGACTACAATGTACACAAATCCATTACGAAAGTTTTGTATTTGTAACATTCTATTAATTAACGTAATTCCTTACACATTTCCAAAATCAACAGAAGAAGTGTTGACAGGTTGATTCATATTTTCCTCAAGTCATCAGTAAAATCGAAAATAGTTGCTCATAAATTGTGTAAAGCCACGCCCACTAAAACCATTAGGTTCTGCACCATGCTGAGGACAGATAGCAAAATTAAACGTGAAGCTGACAAATTCACCCCTCCAACTACTAGCCTCCCATTTCGCTCTCCTACACACACACAGACGACTTGGCAGTCTGATGTGAAGTGTCGGACGAACTATCTACCACTCGGGCCCCAAACGCACTGTTGACCTGTCCTCGGTGAATGACGCCAGTTCTCGGCCATCTACCGACCCACCGAATGCCAAGCCTAGTCAGGTTGTGCGTCACGAGATGGTGTCGTCTGACGTGGGATGGAACCCTCTCGAGGAACACACAGCCTTCAGTTTCAGAGAAGCGACTGTGTGTGGTTGAACTATAGTTTTTATGGAATGTTGGCAATCACTGTCAGAATAATGGTGTATCACCCAGAAGATGACGGTATTAACCTTCATAGCCATGAAAACATAAAATCTTATAATGTATAAAACACCCAGAAGTATTGATCTGTAACGGGTGTGCCCATGAATACAGTATGATTAACAGGAATATCCAGTGCTACAGTGCTGCTCTGCGTTGCAGGGGATTCCGTAAATACAATACTCGACATTGTCATGAAATTTGGATGGAAAGCTGAGAGGCTGGAGAGGGGGTGGGAGAAAATATTCTAAACAACAAGTTGGTAACAAGGAGAGCATGCAGTTCGGGGAATACCCGCTATCATTCGGCCCAGACAGAATTTGCCGTCTTGCAGTTTGCTATGCAAAAACACGAACATTAAAATATACAGAACTACAATTCAACCTGTTGGTTTTTTTTTTTGAATGGGAAACGTGCCCTCTCTTATATTAAGAAATGAACATAGGCTGAGGGTGTTGGAGAATAGCCGTTGAGGAAGATACTTGGAACTAAGATGGAAGATGTAAAAAACCGCCTAATCAGGAGCTTCATGTAGTGGAGCATTACCCTATATTATGTAGGTGATCAAATCGAGAATAAGAGTTAGGAGAGGCACGTAGCACGTATGAGGCAGTAGATAAACGGATACAGGCTTTTCATGGGGAAATCCGATACAAAGATCATTTGGAAGACCTGGGAGCCGAGTGGACAACGTGGGCGGGCTTTTGTGCAGACGATAATGAACAATCGGCTTCCAAAAAAAAAACAGGAAATTTGTTGATGAATTGACGGATAGGACTGTCAATCCGTCAAAAAGATCTCTGTTCCACAGAGCGCAATCGGAAAATGAAACATTCGTTACAGCCGTTCCCAGTGGCCGTGCGGTCTAAGGCGTAAGTCTGCGGCCGCTCGTCTGCTAAGATTGTAGGTTCAAATCCCGCTCAGGGCATGAATATCTGTCTCTTCTGAGTGCTATGTGTTGTCAGGTAGAGATCTTGTCGTCGGGCCGAACATTCGTCCAGAAGAGTCCTACCGACTGTGGTGCGTCGTTGAGTGTGATCTATAAACCTCACGAATGAAAACAGCACGACCCGCGTTGGGCTGCCGCGCCAAAAAAAAAAAACAGCTACCGCTCTCACGAAGGATTATGCTCCATTGAGTGCAAACAGAAACTGTAACTTGTTAGAGAATTTGATTAGCTAAGCAACTGCCATTTCTCAAGAAGGATTCTTCTACACGGAACGAAACAGGAACTGTAAACCTGTTATAGAATTTGATGAGGTAATAACTGTCAGTTGCTCAATAATGGCAATTCTTCATGGAGATAATTAGTTGTGCAAGCAGATTTACAGAATATCTGTGTTTTGCTGTTTGTTACTCTGACAATAAAATGACAGGATATGATATATTCGACATACGAGTACATTCCTTGTGTTGAGACAAAAGGCACGATCGTTGAGGTTTCTGTCACCGTTAACAGGTCTTGTAAGCCAGTAAACTGTGATGCACGATCTGTTTCATAATGTCTCTTAATAGGCCTACTGCATCCCTTCAACACAGACACGCGTTCACTACTAATGACGCAAAGGGCAGCACCTTTAATAAAAATGAAGAAATATCCTTCGGGCATGTACTTTCGAATGAAGAATGCCGTGAAAAACGTTTTTCTTTTCTCTACACCAGCCACAGCAGAACACAGTCCCTCTGTGCACTACACCGGCGGCTCTGCCAGTTACTGCACCGGCCCCTTCACTTTGCTCGCTTTTCGTTCTACTTCCTCCCTCTGAACTGGCTCCATTCTTATTGCCAAAAACATCTCTTCCTGACCCGGCAGATCTAGCATGAAGTACACTCTCGTTTCTCATAAAGGTCATTATGCTCGTAACTGCCTCTCTTAAATTTACTTACGTGAAACATGCACGAACAGCAGTCAACAAAACAGGACTGTATTAGCATTTAACAAGTGATCACACGCATAGAACAAGCGTTTTTCGGACCAAATGTAAGTGAACCGCACCGTACACAGGACGGGTTAGAAAGATGTGTAGTACAAACACAAACTGCTCAGATTTTTTGCCAAGAGGCTAGCAGGCTAGTAGGCAGTACTATGCTATTCCTATTGCAACGTGCACCCTCACACGCCATGTTAGAAAACAAATAAAAATCTTTTATTTAGGACCGCTTGTTATGTTCAGAACGACTGTTAATTTGTAAGGAAATAACGAAGTTTTCAATCCTTAAAATTATGAACGATACACGCTTGTAATAATGACAATAAGAATATGCTTTGTTTGTTTGTTTATTTTTTGTTCGACAACCCCCAGTTGGCAAGGGCTTCTTCATTCACGAGGATTCTAGATCACATACAACAAAGCATCACAGTCGGTAGGACTCCTCTGGAAGAGTGATCACCTCGTCAAAGAGACCTCTACGTGACAAAACACAACACTCACAACAGACAGATATCCATATCCCCCCGTGGGATTCGAAACCAACACTCTCTGCAGGCGAACGGCCGCAGACCCACGCCTTGGACAGCGCGGCCACTGGGACTGCTTAAAACTGAAAAAGTATGGCGACACTGAAGTTAACCAACCCCTTTTCTTATCCCTCCTCCCAGCTTACAATGCTTTGAGGCAAAATGCAACCCCGTTAAAGCTTAAATCAGCGGTTCTTAACCTGGGGTCATTGACATATTTCAGGGAGTCCGTGAACTTGGATGGGGGGAAAAAAATTACAACTTTATTTTCACTAACCTAACCTAACCTAACCCATCATAACCTAACCTAACCTAACCTAACCCAACCCAACCCAACCTAACATAACCTAACTGAACGTTATTCATTCAAAAATGAATGTAGGCAACAAAGCAATGAATGGCCTCTAAATTTAACAAAATGTTAACTTCAATAAATCTCACTATCTGTATTTTACATATTTAAATACATTGTGCTGAGAAGGTCCGTAGGTTTCGTCAGACTCTCAAAAGGAGTTCGCGGCACAAACAAGGGTACAAACCCCTGATTTTAATATTTTTCAGCAAATCCAATTAAGCATATAAATTTCACCAAATAACTCAAAACTTGTTTTTCATTCTGATGGGAGAGAATAAGCTGACTGAGTTTTAAATCTGTCGCGTGTCGCAGGCACAATTCCGCCCTGTTGTTCCCTGCTGTATACCCTTCAGCAGGCACTACATTCGGTTGAAACGTCGGAAATTGATTACCCAGTGACACAGCGTCATACTTCCGAACTCAGTCCTCAGCTACACCGCACAGAAGTCCCATAACCCGCAAAATATGCAGGCCGGATGACGTAGCCATCCGCAGTGCAGAGTGGTCTACCATTACAAGCTCTTTAGCGATGTTGTGACGAACTGCAGAACAGTTGCGGCTCCCTCTGACGCAAGAGAAGCTAACCTGATCTGAAGTAATGACATTGCAGAACTCGACTTTGCGCTCTATAAGGAACTGATGTAACGCAAAGCTGTAACACTGGCCACACGCGCTACAGGCACTAACTATAGTAATAAAGATGATACACCATTAACAGGGTTCGTTTTATGTGAAACCGTAACCAACAAGCAAATAATGTACCTGTAAGAAGTTGTATTTGCACGTTTACAGATAATCCTCTGAGCTAACCCATGATAGCACGTTTCTTCTTCCATCCTGCCCGAGCTTACAGGCCCATAAAACTCAGACTCAATTTATTACCGCTCAATCTAAGGTAAAAATCTGCGTTTGGGTTTAATGGCGATATAACGAGTACGAAAAAAACGACACAACGAACAACTCCATATCTTGCACACTATACTATATACTGTATATCGTCTTTATAACACGTGCGAGAGTGCCTGAGTCGGTGTACATGAATAATAGTCGATTGGTGTCTAATGTTGCCAGTGACCATCGACAGTAACCAATTAGCATCTGTTACTACCGATCAGAATCGATTACTATCGATATTAATGTATTCGTATCGATTATTATTGACGAGAATTGATAAATGTCGATTGCTATCGATGATAATAGTGTTGTGGCACAGCAGCGTGTGAACAGGAAGGTTAGCCGTCATATGCCGGCCACGTGGCTAGTGTTAGCACGGAAATATAAGGGGTATGTGCGGAATATATGAGGAATGAATATACAGCCTTGTTCGGGAAAACCCACGGGAAAGTATCGGCACTGAGCTGGAGGCGCAGATGGAAGAATACTATTTAAAAGCATCTTAGACAAGTAACGTGCAAGAGTGTGGACTGGATTCAACTAACAAATAAATAACTAACTAACCAACAAACCAACAAACAAACTAAATAAATAAGTAAATAAATAACTAACTAATTAACTAACCAACTAAATAACTAACTAAATAATCAACCAACTAACTACCTAATTAACTAAACTAACTCCATGGAGCAGATTCCACTTTAAGAAGCTAACAGGTTCTCAGCTAGTCAAGATATTCCCCAAAGGTGCATTCACAAGAGCCCTCCACCCGCCCCTATTCTTCTGAACCACATCAATCCAGTCCTTGTCCCCCCCCCATCCCACTTCCCGAAAATCCATTTTAATATTACCCTCCCATCTACGCGTGGGTTTTCCAAGTGGTCTCTTTCCCTCAGGTTTCCCATCAAAACTCTGTATGCACCTCTCTTCTCCCCCATACGTGCTACATGCCCCGACCATGCCATTCTTCTTCAGTCCATCTGCCGGGACTAGATTCAGCTAGCTCGGAACATGTGATGGGCTCCTGTGAACACCGTAATGGTTTGGGTGTTATAAAAAACGGGAAAACTCTCCGCCAGCTGACCGACTTTCCCGAAACTCCTGCGCAGTGCAGTTATTGCACATACAGCAGCTAACAGTATAACTAACCGTGTGTTCTGGGTCGCATCAACACTGCAGTGATTCGTACAGTGCGGCACTGAACACTGTGTTACAAGTACAAAACACACAGTGCACCGAGCTACAGGACCTAACCGTTACACTAACATGCTTCTGACAGTGCCACAAGCTGTTATCAGTACTCAGTCATTCATTCATTCACGTTTACACAGGGTGTTCCTAAAATATATGAACATACTAAAAGAGCGAGTTTTTCAAATGAAAATAAAGAAAAATGTTCATACAAACGTATGGCCGGATATAAGCGGTTTTTGAGTTTATTCGAAATACTACATTCAACACTATATACTTTAACTATGTAATACTTTACTGACAACTGCCATAAGGTAAAAGTGAAGGTAAAGGCAAAGTTCACCCTAGAACAGGCCACGATGGTCCAGGAGCGGGAGTAGAGGTATAGCTCTACTCTTTCTTTAACCTCGGCGCTAGATGGGGTGGGTGGTCAACGACACGCCCCGGCCGCTTTATCCCCGGGAAAGACCCGGTACCCATTGTACAGGTAGCTGGGTGGGCCACAGAGCCGGTCTCGACGGGTACGGAAAATCTCTCCCCCACCGGGATTCGATCCCCGGACCGTCCAGCCCGCAGTGAGTCGCTATACCGAATGAGCTCTCCCGGCCCCTACAACTGCCATAATACATTTACAATACAAGTTCTCTATCTAATGAGTGTTGAGTTCTTACTGTTTATTAAGTCACAATTCACAACAAATGTTCAGAATATTCCATCTGAATCAATGCACGCATGCGCATGTCTGACTGTGGATTGTCGCACCATTTCAAAGGTCCCGGGGAGGCTATGAATGGTTTTACAGGCATAAAAACTGCGTTGAAGTGTCTTTTAGTTTTCAACTCGATCCAAATAAACTAGGGCGAACGTGTCCCCACAAATACAGATCTAAAGGACTGAGGTCAACATGTTGGGCTGTGTCTCGAAAACTGTTTTCAGACAAACATTCGTAAAAACTTTTTTACGGGCTATAGTGTGAGGAACTGACTCCAAATTTTTTCCACTAATTTTGGATACAAATGTATCATGTCAGTAATACAGACGACAGAGAGTCGACAGATATAATGACTGCCGGATGAAGAACTCGAAAAACGAGGAAGAAAGGAGACTTGGCCTCATTTTGAGATTATTACAAAGCATTTTTCCGAATATTTCCAAAATCCGTACCAAGAAATTAGAAACAAATATCTGAAAGTTATATATTGCGCGCGTATTATACTGTGGATACAATCAGTACCTGCGCCGTATGTACAGGATTTCTTATGTAGTTGGAAACAGTTGAACCAGCAGATGCAACACTGATATAATATTTAATGTTTTGCTGAACTTCCGTCTCAGTCTAATCTTATTAATTAACCAACTTAATGCACAAATTCTTGTTTTATAATAAGTTTATTATGTGCCTCTACATGTTTCGAGCACTATGTGCTCATCATCAGGAGGTCAAAACTATTACACAGCATGTGGTATCATCACACCTGTAGGTGGCCGTCCGGTGCACATGTTGAGAGACGACTCAACTTGTGCACCGGACGGCCACCTACAGGTGTGATGATACCAGATGCTGTATAATACAATTTTGACCTCGTGATGATGAGCACATAGTGGTCGAAGCATGTAGAGGCACATAATGAACTTATTATAAAACAAGAATTTGTGCATTAAGTTAGTTAATTACTAAGATTAGACTGATACAATAATTCACATAAATTCAATCATTGTTTATTAGCGTGCTCAGTCACCAGCACAACAAAACAACACAAATAACAAAGAACAGTTAACAAGATACAGACAAAAGGAGCTCAAACAAAAACATAATACATATATACTAAATAGACTATACAATCTAAGTATGATGATTTGCCTTCTGAAGATATCTAAATCAGTGGAAACTGAATTTGCTGCAGTGGCGCCCCTGGCGGAAAGCCGACGTTTGAAGGATGGACTAACACGAAACAAAGGAAGGTCTCGGAGGTTCCGAAAGGGAAGTCGAAGATTAAAAATGCCTATGAAAGATGAACAGGACTTACAACCCCAAAAACATTAATAACAAAAATTGGATCAATTTGTCTTTTCATGTGAAGTGCGTAAGTTAAGTATTTGAATGTTATCAGCACACCTATATCAGTTACTGTCTGAGGAAGAGAATCGATTACAGCCAAGAGCTACAAACTTCCTCCGAATGGGCTCGGGTTTCTTTAGCATCAGTGGAGGTATTGACAATGATAATTATAATACTAAATACCAATAAGTTACCGAGTTCAATTCGGACCCTCCACCGATTAACACCGGACTATCACCTGATATGCTCTGTATCTACAAACCTATCTTGTCAAGCCATTTGCATTTGGCTTCGTCCAAATACTTGATTAAATTTCTTATTTGATTTTTGCAGGCTATTTGATTTTTCAGACTTAACTGTATTCCATTTAAAAATTGTTTCTTCAATTTCCAGTTTCTAAACAGCCCAGTGATGTATGTTAAAACTGATATGTTCAGATCAAAAGTATTCTTCAGAGCAACTGACTCAGGTTAGAGAATACACACAATAGACGGAATTATCCAGACGTGTCTATTCGTTCGAATGCAAAACCAGGGAATGTAAAGAACGAATATGGATGATAATTGGTACTGCTGTTGTCGGACGAATTTCGATTAAACTTTGTACTGCTGTTGGATGAATTCCGATTAAACTTGGTACTGCTGCTGTCGGATGAATTTCGATTAAACTTGGTACGGCTGTTTTCGGACGAATTTCGATTATACTTCGTACTGTTGATGAAGGACGAATTTCGATTATACTTGGTACTGCTGTTGTCGGATGAATTTCGATTAAACTTGGTACTGCTGTTGTAGGACGAATTTCGATTATATTTGGTACTGCCGTTGTCGGACGAATTTCGATTAAACTTTGTACTTCTGTTGTCGGATGAATTTCAACTAAACTTTGTACTTCTGTTGTCAGAGGAGTTTCGATTATAATTAGTACTACTGTCGTCAGACGAAATTCGATTAAACTTGGTACTGCTGGTGTCTGACGAATTTCGATTATATTTGGTACTGCTGTTGTCGGACGAATTTCGATTAAACTTGGTACTTCTGTTATCGGAGGAATATCGATTATACTTCGCATTACTGTTGTCGGACGAATTTCGATTATACTTGGTACTGCTGTTGTCGAACGAATTTCGATTATACTTCGTCTGACGAATTTGGATTGAACTTGGTACTGCTGCTGTCGGGACGGATTTCGATTGTACTTGGTACTGCTGGTGTAAGACGAATTTAGATTAAACTTGGTACTGCTGTTGTAGGAAGGCGATTAAACTTGGAACTGCTAGTGTAGGACGAATTTCGATTAAACTTGGTACTGCTGGTGTAGGACGAATTTCGATTAAACTTGGTACTGCTGGTGTAGGACGAATTTCATTCCCGCACATATCAGCGCAACGCTTGTACATGCGGCCTACATTTAAAAAAAAATTTTTTTTGTTCAAAAAAGCAAAGACAAGAAGAAGCGCCACATCGAAAGCAAAAGTGGAATAACACATCATTGAAAGCCATCTTTCAGATCCACAACTTGTATATGAAACTTTTTTGATAACGTAAATATGTACAGAAATAAAATTTAAAAAATCTCATTATTGTATGCAGCGTGTGTAATATGACTAGATCGGGAATGATAAATTTTCAACTGTACGTACATACGTAACTGGAGTAAACCGTACTCTCTTCTTTGAAACTGAGATGATAAGGTACAAATATACGTACGGACCGGAAGTGTGCTCATTATCAGAACCTTAGTTTCACCAGCTATATCGTTTCTGATCTCGAACACCCCTGCACAACGTGTAGCCTACCAAGCGCCTGCAACTATAAAGTAATCCCAGTCTCACGTACAGTTTATTTATGTGGCAGAGACTTCAGGCTCACTGGACCTGACACAGAACAATGTAAAGCACAATGATGAAAATTTAATCCAACACGTACGAGCGCTAAAAGCTGAAGGCTCACAGCTTCATAAAAAAAGATTTGTGTTCGCAAATAATTGAGCCATTGGCTGTCACGTTTTCCAAGAACTTACTCGTAAAAAACCTTAGTAGTCAAATTCGTCGCTCACAGATATCGACACTGAAGCACAGGGCAGTAACTGACTGCACGCAGCAGTTCTTTATCACAAATTAATGATCACAAAACCAATAAACAAATTTCTCGCCTATGGAGCCCTACAGTTCAGGTTCCGCCACCAGTCTATTTCAAAACATTTGAATCCAGTCCCTACTATGACACCTTAATTCTGTAACATATATTTTTAATATTATTCTCACACGTAAGCCGAAAATTCCAAGTTCGCAATTAATTATGCATTTCTCATGTCGCCTCTGCGAGAGCAGTAACAAATGCAACCAGTGTTTATGACAGAATTATGGGCAAACAATCCCATTACAGACCTGGACAGGCCCTAAGGGTCCCAGGAGGTTCAGGATTCCAGATTTCAAGACAGTCGGCACATGATGGTGGTAAGGTTGTCAGCCCTACGTACCGGTCGCCTTTACTACCCAGGAAATATTCCTGGTACTCATTTTTGTTAGGGGCTCAGTCGATCTGAGTGCCGCAGTGCGGCCGCAACGATTATGCCAATGATAAATTCCAATAACACCACCGGGAATCGAACCCGCAACCTTCCGGCTTGTAACGCAGTGCTAAACCAAATGCGCCACAGCATGACCCTGACAGAATTAGGAGCGTATATAGTTCTCTCAGTGCGACTCAGAACACCGTTTTGTGCGCTTTTGAACTACGGCTTCTGAATTCAGAGGAACAACAAACATAGACAGAGGAAGAGGAGACAATAAGAATCTTACAAAAAGAAATATACGTAGTGAAATGCTTCAAAATACAATAAGCATCATTAACCAAAAAAGTCATAATTTGACGAATTTAAAATTATATGACTGATGCATGTAGCACGCATGGGAACATTATGTAAGTATACAATATTTTAGCCGGAATATGTTAGGAGGGAAGAAGCATATGGCGAATGAAGTGAAAAATGGACAATTCGAAAAGTCGGTAGGAATGTGTGTGTGGAGACAGACTACATAAGTACTAATAACATAAACTCAGCCACATCATCACATGGTATATACTTAAGATTCATTTTAGTATTATCTTCCCATCCACGGTATATTACTCAAGCGGTCCCATCCCCCCTTTAAGTTTGGCGATTGCAACTTTGTGTACTTGTCTCATCGCTTGTATGCGTGCTACACTCTCCGCTCATCTCATAATCCTTGATGCGATGCCTCTACTACTACACATCACACAAAACCTGATTTCTCTGTCTTAAATCCAAATATTCTCAGCATATTATTTTCAGACACTCTAGATTCCGGAGATGTTTGTGCAGTATTTGCTACTTAATCCCCAAGTTTCTTAGCCCCCTGTCCAACGGCCAGTGTGGGTGACCTTGCTTGTCAGCTGTCACGAATGCTTATTCAACACACTCGCAGCCACCTGCAGACCACAGGTGTTCTGACGGACAGCGCAAAAAACCATAGCCCCACAGGTCACGCGTACCATTGGTATTCATGAAATAAAGTACTGAAGATACATGGGTTCAGCGCGTACAATTGAGGCTTACAGTGCCTCTGAACCCTCGAATTCAAGAATATACTAACACGGCCAAATCTGCTGTTAAGCTCTATTCTCCTAAACGTCGTTTATCTTCGGTTTAACTCAGACAGAATCACACAGCAACGGCTCAGATTCCGTGACTGTGTTTTCACGCGCACCTGATCTGTTGTAACTACAGATAAACGTTCATAGGCTTGTCGACATAAACGAAAATCATTCGCATCCGCATGAATTCAGTGTATCGATATGAAATCGACGAATCGATATCAATTCTTTAGATCTATATCGATACGAATTCAGTGTATCGATATTAATTAGGTTTATGATATGAATTCGGTATATCACATAAATTCAGTGCATCGATATGAATTCATTGTATCGATATGAATTCGGAGTATAGATAGACGTCATATGGTACAATTAATCATTAGCCTAAAATCATTATAAATTCATTCGCAAGTAACGAAAAATCATGACCCGTTCGCAGTCGGAAATTTTGGGAAGAACGTTACGTATGGCTACCCGGAAAACAAACATAAACTGGTCCCTCTGCTTAGTATACAGTCGCTAGAGGAAGTGGAGGTAGCGCTACAATTGATTATCATCCTCGGCAACAGATGCCGGCAAGCGGTCAACCTCACGCACCGGCCGCCTTAGCCCTTGATATCAGTTCCTGATACCCATCGAATAAAAGGCTGGATGGGATCCAGAGCAGGTGTGGAAGATGTGGAGAAGAACATATGTTGTCGCTACCGAGAATCGAACCACGATTCCTCGGCTGTCTCATAATGACTACGCTAGCGGAAGCCGTAAAGTAAGTAAATGCAACAGGTCCAATACCATAATATTCAAGGCTGGATTTTATTATTTAAACCAATAAAGGCTTAACTGGAAAAAACGCACCAGTTCCCACCGTCATTAACACTTGCAAACTGCAACAGGTCACAGAATAAATAACGAGGACAAAAAGCTATACAACACTGTTTGGAACTGAATTTAGTAAGCCTTTTGGCGACGAAAAAAAAACTAAACCGATAAAATCATTACATATCGACAGACATCCGCGTAACAACAGTGCCCAGTACTAAATACTGTAGGCGAAGTGCGCCCAGTGAATGGGGCAATAAATTTTCCTGCAGACGTGCTCATTATAATGTGCACCACAGGTCATCGGGGGTAAGAGATACGTCATATGGACTATATCACACACATGCACACATGCGTCTTAGTGCAGAGATTGAGAAGTAATATGTCAAACCAATTTGTGCTGCGCTGTTAGTACCCGTATGTACGAAAATATCTGCACTTTTGACCATCGGAAACAGTCCGACATTCCAGTCTGTCCGACAAGCCCAATTGTAATACAGTGAGGCAAGAGTGAAAATCTGTACTCGGCTTCGAATATCCGCCCTTTGCCACATCATTCTACAGGTCATTCTCAGGCCGCCGAGAGCGGGACCGGTCCTGGGCGAAAATTTTCTTTTCGCCCCCCCCCCCCAAAAGGGGCGGACCGGCTAAACATATTTGCATATTTTTTTTTATTTTGTACAATGACCAACCATTGCACAATTAACTGATAAATTATTATACTGCTCCTACACGTTTCGACACTACTGTGTGATCCTCAGGGAGTTCGTAGTCAGTACCTGCTAAATTACACAAGTATGTCCTTGCAGTTGTTGGCAATACAATTTCAAATTTCACGTGTTGTGTTTCATGCCGTTCAATCTCAATGTTTAAAATATTTAAAACATTAAAACTCTCCCATTTACAATAAAATGGCTAAAATCATTTTGTTGTTACAGTTCTCATGAAGTCCTGTATGGTGGCCGTATATACAGTCTATAATAAATATGGACTTTATTAATGGATGTAAAAATGTTTATCGCCGATATGTCGAGTATAGTTATTTGTTTGCTGTTGGACTCACCGGTACGTTGATGCTGTCGTTGTGCTGGCCCAGTACGTACTGAGCCTGAGTGTGTGTCGAGCTGTGTGACGTGTTTCGTTACGTTGTCTAGAGCGTATGGTGGGTTGGGTTTAATTGGTCTTCTGTTCATCGATCAATAAGTTATGATGTTGTTGTTGTTGTTATTATTGTTGTTACCTGCATGTAAAATGACTCCCGACAGTTCATTCATTACCTTTTTCTTTACTGCATGCTTTTAATTGTATGGTATGTTCCAGACTGCCATATTCGTGTCTGTTACTGACAATGTGTAATGTGTATGCTGAGATAGGGTTGTTTATTTTATATAACGTATATGTTCACGGTCCCTTATTTATATTGATCTTCCAGCCTGGCCAACATATGATTTGCTACATGTTTTGCATTGTAATATATACTCCACTAGTGTTTATTTTGTTTTGTCGTGATCTATCGCATAGTTGATTGTATGTGGTGTTACACTTTCGAAATGCTATGTTAAAGACGGTGCGTTTGAACAGGTTGGTAACTTTGTGCATGAGTGGATCCATTTCTTTCTTTGTTTTTGTGTGGAAGAATTTTTTGTCTTTTGTGTCCTGATTATTTTGTTCTTTAAAGTGTGGATGATCTGTAATGGAAAACCATTATTCCTAGCTGTGGTACAGATAGTGTCCATTCTTGCTGTCTTGCTTGTTCTCTGATTGGTGTAGATAGCATTCTTTTTATGTAGAATTTGTATGTTGCGAGTTCTTGTTCTAATGGATGTTTGGATGTAAAGTGTGTAATAGTGTGTGTCTGTAGCGGTTTTCTGTAAATCCCTACTTGGAGGTTGTTGTTGCCTCTGTGTATGGATAGATCTAGATAATTTATGTTCCTGTTTTCTTCATCTGTTTGTTTCAATTCTAAATGTTTGTGTATATTGTTCATGTAGCTGGTTATTGAATCTTCAGTAACTTTATTTTTACCAAATATGATTATGATGTCATCTACATATCTTCTATAACATGTTATTTCACCCGTTACCATCCAGTGTTTGGCCATCAGTTCCTCGAAATATTGTAGGTAGATTCCTGCTAGGGTACTTGATATGAGTGAACCCATGGCTATGCCTTGTGTCGGCTTAAAATATTTATTGATATTGATATATGATATATTTACTAACTGCAATTGGGTTGACTCCCGGTGGCAGTAGTAAAGTACACATTTACACACAAACAATACATAGAACAACACAATTAACAACTTTGGTTGGAAGGATTTCTGGGATTCGAACTCAGAGTGGTCAAACTAAAATTAATGATGAACTAACCATGTAAAAATTATCGCCTAACTGGGAAGAGTGCGGGCCGTGCCCCGTCTTTGCGAGTTATACCCTGGCATTTGCCTTTCAACTGAGGAAAAAGCACGGAAAAACCTCAGTCAGGGTAGCCGAAGAGTGCCAGTTGGCACGATGAAAACAGAATTTAAAGAACAGAACATACATAACAATAAAAAAACATAATTTACAGAATTAAACAAAAGCATACAAAACATACAACCATATATAAATGACAAAAAATGGAACCAAAAGAACATGACAGAATGTGATAAACGAAAAAGCCATATAAGCAGCAAATTTCATATGATCTGTATATCTTCTAATAATGTCAGACACACTGTTACTAAGACCTTCACTACACTTCAGTACACTTCACCCAACTACACGTAACTCCACTTCACTACACTTGTCGACACTTCACTTCCTACTCATTTAAACTTCACCCAACTACACTTCACTACCCTCTCATTTGGTCTAACTGCATTTAAATTTCCTACCGCTCCATTTCACCTCACATCACTACACTTCACCTCACTGCACTTTTAGATGATTTTCGCCACACTTCTATTCTTTTCATTTCACCCCATTTATAATGCTTTCCTAATTGTTTCTAAAATCTTAGGTTTACAAGGGAAAGTCCCTAACGCTTATGCAGGTAGTTCCAGTTTTTAATGGTCCTATGTACAAAGGAATACTTCCCGATATCCGTTCTTTGCTTCCTGTCCCTAATTTTCCGAACATGATCTACGCTACTCAACCTGTCACGTATAGCTTTCGAAGCCCGTTCCCCAGAGTACGCTTTAAAAAGTGCGCATAAGTGTGTTATCGTGCTATGCTGAGCCGAGGTTTCCCAGTCAGAATTCTTCGTATGATTTGTATATTGAATTGAATAGAATTGTATTAAAAAATTCTGATTTAGTATCATTTTTATGAGTTCCAAGGTTTTTTTTATAATTATATTCTGATTATTGTATTTGTCTAACCAAAATTTGGTAATGCTGCTTACATTTTGTATAGGTAAGTTCACACATAGGTCTTTTATGTCTAAAGTGGTTATCTTTTGCTGATTGTTGATTCGGATTCTGTTTAGATCTTGCGCTAATTCCTTCGAATTTCTGGTGGCGTTTCTATATGGTACTTTTATTAGTTGGTTAAGTTTTTAATTAAGATATTTGGCAAGCTTATAATATGGTGCCTGTATGTTATTTGTTGCTGGTCTGATGGGTTTATATTCTTTTTGTGTTTTGATCAAGGCATTAAGTTTTGGTGCCATGGGTTTTATTTGTATTAGGTGTTTTTGTTGGATTTGTTCTTGAAATGATTCCGTGGGATCTGTACTTAATTGTACTATTTGATTCTCTTGTTTAAATGTACCTTTATGTATTATGATCATAGTTCTACCTGTATGTATTATGACCATGGTTCTACCTCTATTCACTATGACCATAGTTCTACCTTTATATATTATGACGACAGTTCTACCTTTATGTACTATGACCATAGTTCTACCTCCATGTATTATAACCATGATTCAACCTCTATCTGCTTTTGCTATCATTAGGTTGTTTTCTTCCAATATAGTTTTTGTTTGTTTTAGATTCTATTTGTGTCTTTCACGTAGTGTGTTGCCTGAATTTGTGTCTGCAATTTGTGTGATTTTTCTCGACGTCAGGTATTTAAATGTGTTCTGTATTCCCATGTCTAAGTGTCTAAGAGAATTTTCTGTATCTATTATTAATGTGTTAATACATTCTTTTGGGTTCCTTTCTATTGCATAATCGAATCCTAAGTTTAATGTATTTATTGGTCATTACTAAATTTTACAAGTGTCAAGTTACCAGTCGTGTATGGAATGTGTGTTTCGTTGTATTTTTGTTATTGCCATTGTGAGTTTTATGTTTTTGTAATGCGTCCAGTTTTTTATTGAGATTTTGACATATGGAGTCCATAATTTTGTCTAATTGTGCATCAGCAGCTGTTTGTAAATACTGCCGCGTAACATTCAAATATTTTGCATATTCTAAGTGCATTTTGTATATCAGTTCATTTAGTTTTTGTTTTTTACAATACAAGAATTTGACTTCTTGATTTATTCTGTACCTGGATGTTGCTATTCTGGTGTTTCTGTTTCTTTCTTTTTTTTTTTTTTTTTTTTTTTTTCCGTTGATTTTTATTCTGTTTTTTTTTGGTTTTTGTTGCTTGTGTTTTTTATTTTTTTTTAAACCAAATTTTTTTTCTAATTTTGAAAAACTGTTTTTTCCAAAAAACTTTTGTTTTGG
>Ga0131853_10010618_pt1 | contig 16842 bp, 13 predicted proteins | sample TergutLab28metaG_FD_92764 | JGI IMG/M metagenome (GOLD analysis project Ga0131853, IMG submission 92764) | Labiotermes labralis P1 segment gut microbial communities from Petit-Saut dam, French Guiana - Lab288 P1 (version 2) (version 2) | ecosystem: Host-associated > Arthropoda: Insects >...
ACCATACCACTTCGGGCCCCTAACCACCCGAAACCACTTCCCCCAACCCCGCCCCAATTCCAGGGATCAAACCACCCTGAAACCCCCCCCCCCCCCCCTACTTAGCCGCTTCAATTCGGCTCGTAAAGTCGCAGCGAACTCTGATCCGTGGTATGAAATATGTCGATGTGTGCGGGTGGTGCGATCTGGTGCACCTTTGAATTGTTCGTTGGTTTGTTTTATGAATTTGTATGTAAGAGTACACTTCTTTGTTGTTAAAGTGTTGGTGTACAACAGTAACGTATCTGACTGGTTATACTCATAGTGAATGACGTAAGTCAACTTCCATGATACTGGAAACTTAAATTGCGAACTTTTATTCCGAATCTGACCCATTTCAAATCCGTAGACACCCACCTTGCGTTACGAAGCGTGTTGTTTTGCGTTGGATGTCTTAAGTGTGGATAATAGTATTATCACTTATGTTGTTATTGTTAGGAGTTGAAGATTGGTGTACGAAATGCATTCGAACAAAATTAGTAGTATGCAAGTTGAATGGAACTGTACATAACCTTACTCTCAAGTAACTTTTTTTTTAAATGTTGCCATGCTTTAGGTTAAGTATATTCTATTTCGATAAAAATTTCCAGAGTGAATTTATCATTTGTTTATATTATTTATCATCTTAAAACATATTTTGGAATTTGGGTTTTAGGTTTACTTCAGGATCCTGCTGATCCTGACAATGTATGAGGAAGTTAAGAAGAAGAAAAAGAAACGGTAGTGAGCTACGAGTATTCGGCTTGTGGGAATGTCACGTCAGGAGAGAAGCAAGTCAGGTGGATTTGTGAGTACTGTTATTTGTTTTACATGTGTTGTGTGTATACAACATTATGCAAACTGAATGCAGTAGATGGGCTTGGAGTTCCAGTATGGTAGATTGGTTGTAACTGCAAGTACAGCCCAAAATCTGAGCCAGATATACATGGTGACTGTTCTGGACCATTGTTCTGTTGTATATGTTAAGTAAATTTAAAGTTATCTGTGTTAATGACATATATATATATATATTCTCACTTGTCTTACCAGGTAACAGTTATCCCTTCCATTGTTGCATAAAATTACTGAAATTCATGACTTGTTATATGTTCAGCCTGAATTTCAAATAATGTTGTATTTAGTTGTACTTTTATTTGTACTTATGTCAGTGGAGTACAAGAAAAAGACACACTTCTGCCTTGGATCACACATGAGAAACTATAATGAGAGTGATGTAAGGGAATGGTAGTGGAAGGTGCTTGCAGAATACATCAAAACTGATAGACATGGAAAAATGTCAAGTAGGATAATTGTATATGACATTGGAAGGGTCAAGAGTGATTTGGTGTGTGTTTATATTGTGATGACTAGGCACTTAACATTATGTTGTTTGTCATTACATTTTTCACTGACAGATATGTGTAGCTGGACTGTCAAAGTTCAAGTATAACTTCAGGCTTTTCACTTCCTTGTATATAACATTAATTTCTCAAATAATTGACTTACTGTTGGTTACATGAAGTTAATTCTGTTTAGTTTCAACTTATGTGTGGGAGTTATGTTGTGGCTGTGTTAGTATGTGTAAATGCAACAAAAATTCAGGTATAAGTTTATCTTTGGAGCCGAGGAATGGTTTTAAACATGTCTCACAACATAGTGAGGGTGGTGTATTTACATTCTAATACTAGTATGATTCTGCACATTTTATTAAATTATGATGCTGATAACACAGGTGATGTTACAGGCTCCATGTTCTTTATCCAGATGAAATGTGCAGGATGATTCAGTGTTGCTACAATTGCAGACAGTCCAGTGATTTGATTCACTATTTGAAATGTCAGATGGAAACTTCTGATGGTGCTGACTTGCATAAATTGCTGTGTATTCAGAGTGTGTCACTTTATGTGTGGCCAACTTTCATGTAAATTCTGCATTGAATGATTTATTTTCACCATCACACCACAATTGAAGTCTTACTTCCTTTTAGAGATTTTAGCACATGCTTGATCACAGAGACAAGAATTTTTTTCACAAACACAGCTAGAGTCTGTCCTTCCCAGAACAATTCCATAAATACTGGTTTGACCTTAATATATTTTGCAGTTTTTACCTTTTTTTGGCTCACCTGTTCCCTTTCAGACTGACTACTTTGTGTTGTGTTTTAAGTTAACTAAGAACTGCAGAGTACTTAAGCAGTAGAATATCCAGCTGTTCTTGAATTGAGAGCCACTTTCATTTTGTGCTGATCACATGTTCAGTAATTAGTGTCTGTGCAGTACAAAAACAGTGTACACATAAGCAGTTTGAAGTGAAAGCAAAATGTATATAAGTTTTACACACTCACACACGCACAGTACTTCAAATTACTGAAATTAAAATAAAGCAGTCAGTCATGTTGCTCTCCATTAAGTCCATGCTTTTTCATGTTGTAAATTTCAGGCACCATGATGTCATGTCGTACACGTGAAAATTTATGACTGCATTCAGAATGTGACATTATTCCCTGCTATATGTGTCAGCAGGTTAACAGTGAGTTGCCTGTCTGTTCCTCTGCTCATGGTGGAAGCTAGCTTGGAGATTTGTCTTTACAAACTGTTACTGTTGTTGGTAACAAATGGAAAAATTGTTTAAGGTTTTGGTGTGAATATGTATTTGATGGGTGAGAAAATGGTTATGCTGTGAACTTCTCATGCTTTTTAGGCAGGAAATACATTAAGCAGGCAACATATATATGGGAAAATCCTTGTACTAAATAATGCAAATATCTAATGCTGAAAATCTCTGAACCAAGATTATCTTAAGTGGGTTTTGTTGTGTTTTTTATTGCAGTTTTAAATGTAGTGATGTACACGAGAAAAATAATTTTCCTGGGTGGTATAATTTTTTACTTTTTATTACCTGTACAAGTGATTCAGCATCTGACTCTAAGCAGTTTAGAATTACAGTTGTGTCTATACAAGAGGCCCATGGAAGTACAGTTTTTAACTTTGGCATTGATTTGTCATCTTCACCGTATGGTTGCTTACTCCTTGGGCAAACACCTTCCAACACCTATTGAATAGGAGACTAGGTGGGTCGCAGAGCAATTCAGAACACAGTGGAAAGGAGAAAAATCTCTTGTCCAGTCTGTTGTCTAGTCACTATAGCAGCTACTGTATCACAGGTCCTTGTTAAGTGGTAATGTCAGCAACAGATATAGAGTGATTGAAAATGAAGGTGATGTAAAGGGGAGTACAGCAGAACTTCGTGTGTTCCTGTGTGTGTGATATGTTGACATAAGTGGAACCATGTAGTGCTTGTCTGTGAGTTTATTGTGTTATCGTCATCATTGTCACCGTGTGATGAGGCTTAATCCTGAAGGGTGTAATGGATAATCTGAATTGTGTGTAAATATTTTGAATGAAGTCATCCCGTTGTGTATTGATTCTATATATTCACTTTATTAATATATATTCCAGTCAACACAACTATATAATAAAAGCATAAGTTAAAGCGACATGTTTTGACTTAAAAAGTCATCGTCAGGCTAAGCTAAGAACCATGAAGTTCTTTACAATGTGGCTGCGCACATTTGGGATCCCAGATGGCTTACAATTTGTGCTGTGATTCATACCATGTACATAACATGACTTATATCTATTATACTATTGTAATTATATTAGGGTCAAGTACGTGACGTGTGCTATTTCCTGGGGCTGTTGTTCACTGATTGGGCTTCTGGTTGTTATGTCTGTTGTGGTTGTATTGGTTCTCCTGCTTTTTAGTTTTCCGGTGGATGGGGTGGGGGGGGGGTTGGGGGGCGTGCCTGTCTGCTTGTTCTTTGTAGTCTGTTACTGCTTTCTGTTTTGGATTGGTTGCATCTTGTCTAATTCTGCAATTATGAAATCAGATCTTTTTTGTTCTGTCGTAACAGTAATCTTTACATTTGTGCTCTTAAACAGTTTTGTGTGTAAATATGTGTACCTGTCAGTCACTTGTCACTCAGAAGTGATGAAGGAGGGTTACACCTCTCCTGAATTGTAGAGTTTGATGAAAGAAGAATATGGCTGCAGAGAAAATTTTCCCTTGTTATCGCTTGATTTTACAAAGAGTGAGCCAACTAGTGTATTAACATTTTAGTTCAGGGCTTGTTAGCTGGAGTGTGATTTGCAGTAGTAGCAGGAAATGAGTATTATTTTGTAGACCAGGTGTAGAGTATATCTGCTGCAGTGGGTACTGTTAGCTCTTTATGAGAAGCTGGAGCAACTGCAGTGGTGTGGACCACCTCCATCTGTTGCATGTCTTTCCTTGTGTTCCTTTCTTGGCATGTTGCTTATTCACATATGCATCTACACCTTTTGCCTCTTTGTGTTCATATTTGTAATAGGTAAAGCAATCCCTGTTCAGGCCTGAACAGGCACTGAGGGGCCTGCGAGGTTGAGGCTTCTAGATTTCAAGACATTTGACTTGTGAAGGTGATCTTATGCACCGTCTTCTCTTTCCCCCAGGCAATATTTCTGGTATTTTTTTCTGTTAGAGGCTGGGTCGACCACAGGACCATAGTGCAGCCGGACAGTTGTGTCAATGAAAAATTCCATTGACATCATCAGGAATCGAACTCTCTACCTTCCAGCTCTGTAGCGCACTGCCTCAACCAACTGCACCACCCCGTGCCCCGGGTCAAGTATGTAGGGAATCCAATAATTCAGAGTATCAGTTGTTGTTCAGCATAGGGAAGTGAAGGTCTGCATTGGATTGTAGTGCAGTCTAAGAAGAAGAGGAAGATGTAAGAAGACTTAGAGGAGTGCTCTGATGTAGAGTACATATATTTATAATTTCATTCTTTGCAATTTTATATACATTATTGACCTCCGTGTTCATTTATTGCTAATGCAGATATGTGGAAGTACAATTGCATCTCATTTTTGCTCCTTATTTGAAGTGTATTGTGTCAGTGACACTTGTGTGTTCTATGGGATGTAAAATGGGTTCAGCTTCTGTGACTTCAAATAAAGCATAGTGTTTATTGTGACTGTTCTGGGGACAAGACGGTCAAGAAGTTCTGGTTCAGTTCCTAGCAGAGGCAGGAGATTCAACTTTTTCTTCAAAACATCCTGATCAGCTCAGGGGCCAACCTAGCATTCTATTCAACAGTCCAGAGGCACTGACCACTCACCTGTAGTTAACAGTTAGTGGAGCTATACCTCCATGCCCTCATGTGCCATAATGGCATGCACAGGGACAATCCCACAACCCTGTACATTGTCTGTTATGTATGTCGGTGATTTCCAACATTTGTATCTTGCATTCCACTAGTTATTTTGTTTAAAACATGGTCAGGAGTCCCTGCTTCTGTCATAGCAAAGAGAGCAGCTCTTTTTCTGAGAAGTTTATTAATCTACACTTTCTGTTTTGGGGAAGGAAACAGTGGAGGTTTATGAGATCACCGTGCCCTGTGTGATGTCTTCCTTCAACTTTTTTAACCACTAGATCATTCCTCACAACCCTAGTTATGATTGTTATGCCACTGGAAGGAACTCCGGTGCTATACTTGTAAATTTACTACACTCAGTAATAACAGCATGGCAGTTGCACGAGTTGGTTAGGTGGGATCGACACTCACTTGGGGGGTCTGAATGGCAATAGATCTTGGGAAAATATGAGGCTGTTTGTGGTAATAGTTTTGTAGAATGTAAAATCACAACGTGGGTACCATTCACACAAATTGAATCTGTATGCAGTTTGATATTGGAGGCACAAGGGTGTACAGATTCCTGCAGCCAGGTTTTCTGAGTGACTAAATTCTATATGGTGACAATATTTGTGAGTTCTCAGTATGGTAGATGCGTTATGTCACTTTCCTGGCATTTAGAATTATGAGGGAGGGGGGGCTTGATTTTAGAAATTTGTGAAACCCCTAGGAAGTTGGATCATGAATGTTCCAACCCCATATGTTCAATGTGGTATTTCTATGTGCATGCCAAATGTTACGAACATGGGGACAATACAAAACTTTCAGGTTGTGTCTGACATTGAAATATCAGAATCTTTGTGTGAATAATGTTGTTTACAAAAAAATAAAACAACAGTAATAATAGTAATATGAGTGTATGTATTGGAACAAGGGGTGTAGAAGTTTTGCACAGAACTCCGTGTTTTTGCAATGAGGTATGTGCATATTTTGTATCAGCATGGGCATAATTTGGGGGGGTGGGGGGAGGAGGGCAGTTGCCCCCAGTATTGTTTCTACCTAAGAATAGTTTTCTTTGGTTACTGTGTTGAAGAGGGAAAAATAAACAAATTATGGGTGATAGTGAGGAAAGAGGTGTATGTATATTAAGGCCTGGCTCAAACCAATCTTCCCTCTCTTTCTCACTTGACTCCTTCATAAGTTATATTTGCTAATACCCACGTTCGATTTTGCCCCCTCATATTAGCCAAGTTATGTCTATGCTGTATCAGTCATTATTAAAAGTTTTATTGTAGAGGAGTCACTTTGCATCCAGCCGATCGTCAAGGCCCTCCAATGGGATGGGTTCTCCAGGTTCCAGAACATTGTTCTGGATCTGACAGAATCATTGTCTGAGAAACTTGTGTGCCTGATGTGAGGCAGGATGGGGGACCACATCTGATGGTTAGTTGGAATGAAATAGTCCAGTGACAGATGAGTTAATTCTGACAGATCCTTCAGATTGGCCTCTCCTGTTGCCTGCAGCTGTAAGCAACACTGGCTTCTGAAACCATTATAGCATAAAACCCATACATTGTATACTTCGTAAAACAGTTGGTTCGTTTGTGTCCTTTATACAGGATGTCCCAGGAGTTAAGGTCATTACTTTGGGGTTTAATTCCAGAGCTGATTCCAAGTCAAAAACATCGTATACACATGGGTCCAATTAGCAACGGTTCAGGAGTTACGGTATGAGTTTTTGAAGTACAGTAAATAAATTAGAAAGGAAAGAGAAACATTGTGCATTTATTGAGATATGTTGTTAAATGTACAGTTACAGATTTGCCGTTGAATACTCAAACAAGTTGTTTGAAGTGTCCTCCATCTGCTTGGATGCATTTTCTGGCTAGTGGGACCAGAGAACTTGTAACCTTATGAAGCATTGCAGTGTTGTTGATGCTTCTTGCAGAGCTTAGAATTCGCTGGAGTATTTTTTCTCTCATGTTCACCTTGTGTGGGCCTTGTCGGTGAAAAAATGTTACGAATCATACTGTATGGGGGTTAGAATTAATCCAACGGCACAATTCCAACCAGCTACACATGTCTGCAGGTTCAAGGTGCTGAATGCGCTGCACGTGGTACGGATATATTCCTTCTATGTGTAATGTTTGCCAGACTCTCAGAGTTGAGGTCAGTACTTCAGGGCTTAATTCCAGAGCTACTTCTGAGTCAGAAATGTAATACTGTTTACGTACACATGGGTCCAATTTGTAGCGGCTGCTGATTTTGGAACATTTGAAGTGTAGCGGCTCATTTTACCCACAATGGAGTCAACAATGCCAGGAACTCCCATTTATGGGGTCATGATAATCCACATGGAACTGTTTAAAGCAATTACCAACATCTCTTTGCCTTAAACGTGTGGTGTGGTGTCACTGGTGACCAAATCATTGGTCTGTACTTTTTAATGCGACATCTGACAGGTGATATTTACGCCAAATTTTGCAGACAAACTACCAGCACTATTAGAGAATGTTCCTCTACACACACGTCAGATGTGCTACCAGCATGACGGAACACCGCCTCATTTCAGTCAGGTTGTCAGGCAGTATCTGGATCATAGATTCCCAAACTGATGGATTGGTCATGGCGGTGCACAGAATTGGCCACCAAGGTCACCGGATTTGGACCCATTAGATTACCATATGTGGGGTTACTTGAAAGCTATGGTGTATGCACACAAGGTGAACACGAGAAGAACTACTCCAGTGAATGCTCAGCGCTGCAAGAAGCATCAACAACGCTGCAGTGCTTCGTAAGGTTACAAGTTCTCTGGGCAGAAGAGGCAGAAAATGTATCCAAGCAGATGGAGGACACTTCGAACAACTTGTTAGACTGTTCAACGGCAAATCTGTGACTGTACATTTAACAACATATCTCAATAAATGCACAATGCCCCTCTTTCCTTTCTAATTTATTTACCGTACTTTAAAAACTCATAACTCGTGAACTGTTGCGAATTGGACCCATGTGTATATGACGTTTTTGACTCAGAATCACTTCTTGAATTAAATCCCGAAGCAGTGACCTTAACTTCTGGGACACTCTGTATACCATTAGGCCAATATATATCTTGTTTCCTTTCACATAATTTGTATTAATGCTGAATGCATTATGTATGTACCGAATTACTCGTACACTTACTTTTGCTACCTTCATGGAATTTTCCTGGAGGTGCTGCTGGAAATTACCAGAAGGTACGCCAATGGCGTTCCAGTGCGGGCAAGAGATTCTCTCTTCTCCACACCGATCCAGACCTGCCCTAGCGTCCATCCAGCCTGCTGTACAACGGGTACCAGGGAACTTTCACGGGTATCAGGGAGCTGGGGCGTGGGGTTGTCACTTATCCCGTCTAGCGTCGAGGTTTTGAATGATGAGAGCTTTATCCCTACTCCTGCTCGTTGCCTTCCTGAGAATTTTACCTTACACCCGTGGCGTATCGGTCGCTTCCTTCTCCCGCTACTCGATAATCGAGGGCTCCCTGTAATTATTAGCGAAATTGCTCCCAGACCTCGCAGCAGGGATCCAGAATACTGCCTTCGGTCAGAAGAACGGAATCCAGCGCGATTGGACTCGTAGCAAATTTTAGTGCACATTTGCGGGTCTCCCTGATGGGTCCCCGCGCGCTGCGATTCTGCCAGGACTTTATCAATACCAATGGGATACACAAAATGGCACCCTGTTGTTGGTTTATTTAACGTCGCGTTCGGTAGCTGTCTTAGTGAACTTGGAAGGGCGTGGAAGGAAACTTTCATGTCCCAGTTCATGGTGCTATACCTGAAATTGGAGGGATTTAGGACAACGAAACCCCTCGGGACACCATGTCTTCGTGCGAAGATATGAACCCGGCATCTTGGGAGAACACGAGACAGGGCTGTGGCTGTCTCTACGGCGATATTCTGTTTCCAGGCTGAGATTGGAGCTGTGAATCCATTTTCACTTCTAACTGCGATATTTTCGGGAATCGTGTATCATCCCCGTTTTGTCTATATAATGCGCATCTATAAGGATACATTCCGTCAATACACAACTCTTTATTGTAATAAATCTAAATAGCTACATGTTTCGGCTGTCCTAAGGCAGCCATCCTTAGGCCGTATTTTTCAGAAATTTAAAAAAGGAAATTCTATAGCTGTACATCTATAAGTAAAAACCTATGGCTGAGGCCAATTACCAGTTCAGAACATGAACTTTTACGGAGGATTTGATTTAACTTAATTTAAGCTTTGACTAAGAAAATTCTTGCATTTACACATCGTCTTAAGAATGGCTTTTGCAGTACTTTTTAGGCGCGTTCGCAGAATTTCGTAAGACTGTTATCTTCGCCATGTCTGTTCGTCTGTCTGTTTGCATGGAACTCGGCTCCCACTGGACGGATTTTCGTAAAATTTGATATATGTGTGTTTTTTCGAAAATCTGTCAAGAAAATTCAAGTTTCATGAAAATCGAAAAAGAATTAACGGGTACTTTACACGAAGATCAATTTGCATTTTTGATAATGCTCATCTGTTCTTAGAATGACAAATGTTACGGCCAAAATTTGTACGGAAAATAAAAACATACATATTACGTTCAGTTACTTCTCTTTTTAAAAAAAATCGTGCCGTTTATGAGATAATGTGGAAAAATATTGTATAGCCAGACAGGCCACATATGACAATATGGCGCATGCGCATTGCATGCTGGATATGCAGAATATGCAATACTTACTGCTTCTGTACTGCAACAATGTTTGCACGAATACGCCTCAGTGTTACGTTATATGTATATTGCCTGTCTCGTTGGCTTTTAGATGTACAGCTATATTATTTTCTTTTTTTACATTTCTGATGTATGTGGCGTGATTATGGCTGCCTTAGTACAGCCGAAACACGTAGCTGTTTAGATTTATCTTAATAAAGGGTTGTGCACTTACTGATTATATCTTTATTGATGCGTATTTTCGGAAATGTGCAGTCGGCATGATAGTCAACCAGCAGTCTTGCAGGCGGGTCTAAGACACAAAACGAAATTAGTGCTGGCCGGTCGCCCCGAACGGTGGTTGCCGTGAAATTGGGACAGAATTGTGAACTGGGACTCGAATTCTTGGTATGATTCGTTTTCCCTGTTGGTTCAACAACTCCGCCGAGTTTGAACAGACTGGGAAAGTATTAGTTATATCTTGCCCGTTTACTGCTGACAGATTAAACTTGTTCCGATCAAACTCCATAAGGTAGCTGTACTTGTTTCTTATTCGGGTTTCCTGCAGCCAGTATACAGGTTGAAAGTAATCGTTCTTATTTTACTTCTGTCCACTCCAAGCAAATTCTTACTTCCTCCAAATTTCCCTGTTGATTGTTCACCGAATTTTAACATGCTTAGATGCAATGTTAACGTACTTGTCCAATAATATGCACCGTCTTTGTCGTGGATTTGTTAGGAATCACTTGCGTATAAACATTTGGGTATAGGGAACATCAAGAACTGAGACAGCGGTTTGCAGAATCCTGTTATTGTACCAGTTTGGTGATGAGTTAACAAGTGTCTGCTACCCACATGTTGTCTTACGCCCACATGGATAACGTGCTTGGCCTATGACAGACTGTATAAGCTTTTTATATAGTTGAATATTCTGCTACAACTTTTATTGCGGAAGTTTTAGTGCGAAACCATCGACGTTCTTAAATGTTCGTTACTAAGTAAAAATAAGTACCTTTTGAAGTTTGTTTCCATCCTTCTGGCTGCTTGTCAACGCATTATGTGACAGTATCAGAATCTAACCCGGCGCACGGATATTTTTAAGTTTTACGTTGGAGACGTTCAAGAGAAATTTTACAGGCACTTCATAAGCCAACAATTACAAATATGGCGATGATGCGATCTTCGAAGTTATGTCCAACAAACAACAAATTTAAGCAAACCATAAAATCGATTTAATAGGAATAAATTCTTTGAAATTATTATTATTATTATTATTGTATACACGGTTTTGATGGGGAAACCTGAAAGGGCCACTTGGAAGACCTGGACGTGGATGGGAATATAATATTAAAACAGAAATTCAAGAAGTGGGATGGGGGCATTGACTGGATTGATCTGGCTGAGGATAGGGACAGGTGGCAGGCTCTTGTGAATGTGGTAATGAACCTCTGGGTTCCATAAAATGCGGGGAATTGCTTGATTGGCTAAGGACCTGTTAGCTTCTCAGAAAGGTCTCCGCTCAGTCGAGTTGTCGCTGTAGTGGTGGTGGTGGTAGCAGTAGTAGTAGTAGTAGTAGCAGCGGCGGTGGTGGTGGTGGTAGTAGTGTAGTAGTAGTAGTAGTGGTAGTAGTAGTTGTTGTTGTAGTAGTACATAACGTTTTTACAGGTGCACACGATACATAAGTTCTGGCCCGAGATGTATTCGATTCCCTCAACTTCTACGCATGACCCAAATGCTTAATCCGATGTTTTCCAACCTTTGGAAGAATCCCTAAGAGCAATTTTCATATTCCGAGAAACCCCCAAAATTAAAAGTTCACCCTAGGGCAGACCATGAAGGCCCAGAGGGGTAGTACAGGTATAGCTCTACTCTTTCTTTAATCTGGGAGCTAGATGGGGTTGGGTAGACAACGCCACCCCCCTCCTGCTTTACCCCCGGGAATGACTCGGTACCCATTGTATAGGAGGCTGGGTGGGCCTCAGGGCCGGTTGGACGGGTGTGAAAACTCTCGCCCTCACCGGAGTTCAGTTCTCGGACCGTTCAGCCCATAGCGAGTTGCCATACCAGCTACGCTATTCCGGCCCGCACCCGACAAACCCCTACACGTAAAAAAAAATTACAGGCCAGAGAAATTTGGTAGTGGGAGCGCAGTTCAGTTACTGCTAAATTGCCCCTTCTTGGGACCGGGGGGGGGGGGGATGATGTGGAACATTGTCTTAACCCATAAGCCACACTGCAGTTTGCAATTTGTCTCTTCGTCATGAATTAATTCTTATGAGACATAAGTGTGATTCCAGGCTGCCTCCGCGAAGAAGATAAAAAGTAGTACTTTCTTACCGACGTTTAGGGAGAACCCATCGGTCCCATCTTCAAGGGTCAGGAAACTCTCGACCCTTCCTTGAAGATCGGATTCCATGACAATTGAAGATGGGACCCGATGGATTGTCCCAAAACGTCGGTAATAAATTACTACTACTGTCTGCGTAATAACCCAGAAGAGCGCGGTTCTTTTTCATTACATATCTGAACACCAGTCATTGTATTTGCAGGACTAGAAATGCTTTCAGTAAGACAGTAGGCTTAATAACGTCATCAGCGTCCGGAACAGATATGGAAAGCATTAGTAAGTCATGCTTCAAGTACGTGGATATGTTTAATGCGGGCTGGGCAGACACGTTGACGTTCTCTGCTGCTTTTAATTTTGATTTATTTCGGAGTGGAACTCATTCATTCACCTGATCTAATTCAAGGGGTAGACAATGCGTGCCCGTTACCAGGAAGCGAATTATATGAATTGTATTGCACTCAGCTGTTTGCTGGGTGCGTGTCACGTCCTGATTTTGGCCTGTGACGTATGTCTAAAAATACGCACTGTGGTGAATGAAGTTGTACTTGGCTAACAGCCTTGACGATGTAGAGGATAAATTTAATGGACTAGTTTATTCCTGACACAATTTTGGATGGCAGTCACGTTCTGTGTTGGACTGAGACGTTTAAATTGTAGAAATAGACGTGGATAAAACGAAGTGTCCGGGAGTCGAGACATTTCAGTTTTAAGGTTCAAGACTTCTCGGCTTTTACGCCATATCGGTTGGTAAATAGCGAAGTTTCAAAGGAACGTAATGCTTTAATCTTCACGGTTAAGCAGTACAGGAAGGGAATTGTAAATGTTTGTCATTCGACACGATGTATAACCCCAGAAGACGTTTCAGCTACGTCATTGTGAGACCTCAGATCTCGCCACATATTGACTTCACCTAGTTAGGAGCTTAAACTTTTCGTTGAAAGTCTGAAATTTGCATGTAACAGTATGGGCCTATGAGCCTGTATAAATCTGGCAAGTAATTTATATAGTTCTTATGATAACGCCAGATGGCAGTGATTGCCGTAAATATCTGTGGCTATGATATAGTTACTTACTGGCTCCATGGAGCAAATTCCTTCTTGAGAAACTAACCGGTTTGCAGCTAGTCACATAGTCCAGGGGTAAATGATGTCTGTTGGTACTGTATCATCGACATTTGCCCAGAATATTGTCTCTAGATCAGTGGTTTCTAGTCGATGTTCCTCTAGGCCTTGAATTCATTCATTCTTTCATACATTCATTCTGCAGTCTGTCTTACGACTGGTCAAAGCGTCTTCCTAAACGAGTTCTCCACAGAGTGCGATCTAGTGCTTCCGCTTTTATTTTCCAATATCCTCTATTTTCCTTAAGGTCATCCAGTACCTGCTTTCGTCTTCTTCCTAATCTTCCTGTCACTTCCAACCTCCCGTCTACGTTTCCTTCAATGTCGTGTTTTAGAGTCGTTTCCTAGGCAAGATATGACCAATCCAGTTATCCTTCCTTCCTTTTTATTTTATGCATGATATATCTGCCCTCCTTAACTCTGTGTACTACTACTTAATTTCTCACACGATCGGTCCAACTAATTTTCACCATCCTCCTCCAGCACCACATTTTGAAACTTCCCGGGTATTTCTGATAAACATTTCGAAGGAGCCAAGTTCCAGCATCATACAAGGCTATGCTTCAGATGTAGCACTTTACTAGTTTTCTCTACATATGTAAGTCCAATGTGCTTGTGAAAAGAGTCTTCTTCTTGCTGAATGCTGCTTTTGGCATGGCAGTTATGGGTCTGATTTCAGTTCTGCATCTTGCACAATTTGTTAACATGCTACCGAAATAGATTCAACAAAAACTAACAAAGTTTTTTCAAATACTGGAAATTTTAAACAACGCTTTTAAACCAAGTTTGGTCCAGAAATCTGCAAGCATTAAAGTGTATAATGCACTTGCGCTCCCAGTTTTTATATATGGATGCGAAATTTGGACCCTCAGACAAAAGGATAAAAAACGATTTATATCAGTGGAGGTTAAATTTTTCAGAAGAAGAGAGGGATACGTACTTTCTGACAACGAAAGGAGTGAAGAAAGTTTGGAAGAGTTGAAGGTAGAACCAGTTGAGGAGAAACTGAAAAAAAAATACAAATAAAATTGACTACGACATGTAACAAGAATGAACAACATCAGTATGCCAAAAGTGATGCTGAATTATAGACCAAATGGACGAAGACGATTTGGAAGACCTTTGAAAAAGCTATTAGACGAGGCCGAAACAGGTATATTAAGGCCTAAATCGTGACGAATGTTGATGATGATGATGCCAAAATAGTTTAAAAATTCCATATTCTCCGGTTGTTCTTGGTCTCTCGAAGTCTGTATTGGGAATGTTTGCCTTGAGAGCCTCGAATATGAAAATGGTTGTATAACATTAAATATACAAATTAAAAGTAATTATTAATATCACATTATTCGTAATGGAGTACATTTTAGTAATTGTTCATATCGTAACTAGAAAACGGAAATTAGTAACAATGTTACTGTCAGTGTCGTGCCCGTTCGTAGTACGTTTCCTCTGATCTGTTGTTTTCATTCAACAAGTCACAGATTACTATTCCAGAATGGGTGTGTTTGTTTTGCAAATTTTAGTTCTCTGTCCCAATCATAGTGTGCCTCAAAAAAAAAAAAGCAAAATGAAAAAGATAAACAAGTATCCCATGCGTGCCGTGAGCGCCGAAAGGTTGAGCAGCTCTGCCTTAGACAGTAGCTCAGTATTTGAAGCCGCCCTCCCAGAACTCAGAAGGCGATGGCGTGCGTTTTGTGTATGTTGATTTTAGGGTATCCGTCGAGGGCTATAACATTTGAGAGTGGATCATTGGTTGGACTGCCTGGGGAAATCATGGCCAGATGTGGGATTGTCAGATTTTCCCATTGAAATTTCAGCCGGTTCTACACTGTGTGTGTGTGTGTGTGCGCGTGCGTGCGTATATATATATAGTATTATTAAAAAGTCCATCTAAATACGCTGACAGTAATTTGTTTACAGTATCGCTATATATTCGTATACTCTCCTACTTGTTTCGGCTGTATGTTGGCTATCATTAAGGAGAATCACCGTTACAAGAGATGCGCATGACACATATGTGTTCTGTACTGTACTGTACTCTTAAGATGAAGCTCGTACGTATATAAAAAAATATGTACAATTAAAATTCAGCAAGTAAAAGGCGTGTTCAACTTGGACGTAAAAAGTTGTGATATAAAACCAAATTTTCATTCTGTCATCTGCTGCAGTCGTGCAGATTTTTTATTTCACAAATTGGTACTCCCACCTTGAACACGCCGTTTCTATATATTTAATTTTAATTGTGTATTTATATATATGCGCGAGCCGCATTTTATGGGGACACGTATCAGTGTCATACGCGTAACTACGTTCCCCCTGGTGGTGGCCCATATAGGGCCGAAACATGTAGAAGACAGTAACATGTAATGGTATTGTAAATCAGATGCTGTGGGTGTATTTAGTTGGACTTTTTAATAATTGACTAATACACAGAAATTGTGGAAAATATTAGGATATATTTATGTATTCACATACACTTTCTGGAATATGAGCAGAATTAAACCCTCAAATGTTTCAAGAAGTAGTTTTATTGCGTAGGTGGTGAGTTGGTCGGTGCGTCGGTATGGTTTGGGGTAGGCCGGTTTGGTCAAGCTATGTGTAGACTGTTGTGTTACTCGGTTGGCTTTTGACTTGATTGTCTTCGTTAAGTTCTAACCTTATCTTCCTGTCTTCTGTAATTGAAAGTTAATTAAAACATGCAACTGATGACCTGATACATGTCGGCCAGGACATCACTAGATTATCAAGAGAGATACATGTTTTGAACAAAGGTTTCAAAGCCCATATTCTGAGTCAGATGAGTGCTATCCTTCCGTCTATACCTGCGTCCGAAATTCTTGGTGAATGTCTTGGATATCCACTGAATACCTTATGTTAGGCGCATCTCCGCTGTGTAATTCAGTTCTCTTAAACATACTCGGTAACTAGTACAATTACGAACTCCTTGTGCATTGTATATTCCTGTTACTTTACCTCTCACGGATCGAAAATTCTCATCTGTACAGTATGCATGTACTCTTTATGCTTCCCTTTTGATGCACCGAAAATCCTTAAATTGCTCGTAGTCGCCAGTAATTTCTCGTTGGTTGATTCATCGAAACACAGCATTGTGTGCGCATTGAAAAGGAAACATGTAAAAGGCCAAGAAAATAATTGCGTGATTCCTGGAGATTTCGAATTTATCAACTGTCCCTTTACTAAAGTTCGACGTTTTTATTCTATCAGCTGCAGTAGTTGGTTCATTTAGCGATAACTCAGCGCAAAGAGTGATCGGTCTGTAGAGACGGAGCAGGCATGGTGAGACAAGAGTGTGACCAAACATCTTGTCCACATGGAAAACTGTGATTGTCTTCTGTGTTTAGTGGTGTATTCGGTGTTCTGTGTTATTGTGTTATGCTGTAACTCTTGTTCCTTAGGGTATTGTATTTCATGGTTCTGGTGCTTGTTCATTGTTCTTGTATTGTGATG
>Ga0131853_10010619_pt1 | contig 16840 bp, 12 predicted proteins | sample TergutLab28metaG_FD_92764 | JGI IMG/M metagenome (GOLD analysis project Ga0131853, IMG submission 92764) | Labiotermes labralis P1 segment gut microbial communities from Petit-Saut dam, French Guiana - Lab288 P1 (version 2) (version 2) | ecosystem: Host-associated > Arthropoda: Insects >...
ATCTACCTATTGCTCATCTCTCTATATTTCAAAAAGGAGTGTATTTCTCTGGTATTAAAATCTATAATAATCTTCCTACGGGGATTAAACAAATATCTCATGACACCATCAAGTTTAAAAAAGTGGTAAAAAGATTTCTCTTGGACAAATCTTTTTACTCACTGGATGAGTATTATATATGGAAAGAAAATGCTCTTAGTTGATAGATAGGGAACTCTTAAAAATAGAATCCTACAAGAGGATCGTTCATAATGAATTTCCATATATGTTGCTTAAATCACGATCAGACTGTTACAGCATATTATTGTATACCATATCCTTTTACTCATACGTATACTTAATCTAACCAGAAGAACAGACCAACAACATGAATTGTAATAAATGCCAATTTGCATTATTTATACAATGTGATCCATACACTCAAATGTCTCACTAGAATCATAACATCTTTATATAATATATACACTAAGCTGATTGACGAATCCTATGTTACTATGTAACCTCATAGAAGAAATAAATAAAGAAATAAATAAATAAATCCTGCCACAGTTCCTTATCCTAAGCCAAATGAATCCACCCCATAATAAAGTAAAGAAAAGGTTGTCCCTGTCCACACTACAAAGACACATAGAGGGAGGAGAGGTATAGTTCCACTCATTCTTAAACTCAGCATTAGACAGAGGTGAGTAGTTGACTTCACGTTCCAGCTGCTTTACCCTCTGGTACCTACTGAACAGGAGGCTGGGTCAGACCCAGAGCCAGTCCAGACATCTTGCAGAACAGAAAAACCTTCCCTGTGCCGGCAACAGAACCCTGGATCATCCAGTACATAACCTAGTCCACAACAACCCATACTATTTCTTGAATATTCATTTAATTTTACCACCCCTTCATTCTACATGATTCTCTGCAAGAAAGATAAATACATGTGCCAAACACACATTCAAACAATATGTTATTAGGGAAGTACTTGAAAAGCTGCCATGTGGAAGACCAGGAGTAAGATGGGAAAACATTAAAATCTGTCGTAAAGAGGGATGTAACAATGATGTAGACTGCTGTAAAATGGTTGTAGACAGAGAAAAAAATGTTACTAGTGAACAACCTTTCAGATCTAATACCAAGACGGATGGCTGACTGGATGGTTGTATGGTTACCATTCAACATTTGTGTTATGCCTACTGCCACAGTAACTGATTCTGACCAAGAAGGGGGAAATCAAAAAAATCTAACTCACTAGCAGAATGATTTATCAACCAATTCACTTCATAAGAATAAGGACGTTAATGGTGAATGTTGCCACAAAACACAATTAAGCACCACCCAGTACATACAATGATACTGAAACACCTCCAAAGAGAAAGTGTAGAAAACTTGATAGAAAACAAGAATCGTAACATCTGCTTTCCATGTGTAAAAGACCATACACTAGCCAAAATTGTTTTAAAGCAATTTATGTCTGTTAATCATATTATACAATTTGTACTTTCAGGAACTCAAATTAAACTCAGCACGTAGGTTCATAAAGGCTCCTACAGCAACATGAGCTGTTAAATTTTATTATGCAGGTCATGATGCAATTAGGCACTTTCTCTCTTAAATGTATTACAAGTTATGCTGGTACCTGATTACAGGCATATGCAAGTTACCACAACACATCACCACAGTGTCACACAGTGGCCATCTGAACAAGGCATAACACTGAAACAGACAACAGTCACCTCAGCATGAAATTGCTCCTAATAACTTCACACATACTGACATTACAAATATTTGGAATGAGTGCAGACACTCCTATACATCGAAATGTAGTCAGAGTTCCACTTCGTAAAAACGCTCAACAATCCGATCATCATTCACAACTTTTGCGCCAGGCTGTACCAATAACACCATCAAGTACAACTACAGCCATCACACCACCACAAACAACAGAAAAACCAACAGCAGCAACAACAGATACACCTGATGGTGAGAACTTAAGTTGTTCCCAGATAATTGAAGTAACTTCAGAGAGAAAATCATCATATCATTTTGTGGTGGATGAACACAACGTTGCAAATTTACACTGTGTGATAATAATATTTGGACAGCAAGGAAGACAACTTTCATTGCAACTGACTGAGGTGGACCTCCAACCTGGGCTGTTTGATTGCGAAATTGACGCTGTTCAGGTGTACACATTATCTGAAGGAAAGCTGTCATTTAAGGATAAGTAAGCATTATACATTATACATTACTTATGTACTAAATGGACGAAAATTTTCTGGGCCTAAGAGGGATGAAGTAGGAAATAAAGGCAAGTGCATGCGGAGGATCGTGATTTGCGCAGGTAACCTAGAAATGTGACACAAGGTGGTTACAATGTGAGTAACAAGGAATGTATGCAAAATTTTGGGAGAAACTTTCTGAAAACGGTCCATTTTTCAAGGCAGGGAAGGATATGGAAACAATATTTGGAATGGTTTTAGTGAAATTAGTTGTGAAAATGTGAACTGGCATTTAAACTACATATAGCAGTACTCTGGCTTTCCCATCTCAGTTCTTAGAGCTTTGATGCTTGTGTAATAAATGGCAAGTGCATCTACCTTTTAGTTGATTTCCAAGTAATTACCTTATAATTTTACATTTTATATTTTTAATTAGTGCTGTGTTTTTTAAATGTAATTAAGTAAGATGGACATGGTTTCATAAAATATAACTGGTGACACTGGAATGGCCTGGTTGGGCTAAAATGTGCATGACATATCATATCTGTATGACAAGTGAAAAAATTTGGTTATTGTATAGTTTGCATGACAGTCAGGAATTAAGATCTACAAACATGCAATCCAGGACTCATAAAATATTGCTGTGATAACCAAATAAAGGACAAAAAAGGTGAAAAAGCCTGTGGCATGTATGGGGGGAGAAGAGCCATGTACACAGAGTTGTGGTGGAGAAACAGGAGCAAGACCACTTAAAACCTAGGAAATGGTGGGAGGATAACATTAAAATTGGTCTTTAAGAAACAGGATGGGAGAGTGTGGATTGTATTAATTTGCCTCAGGACAGAGACAAGTGGTATATTCTTGTTAACATATAATAACAATACTTGCAATGGTCAAACATGATTATGTTTCTTAAATAGCTACAGATGAACATGGTAAAGGACTTTTGGGTTCCATAAATTGCAGTAACCTCCTGACCAGCTGAGGAACTATTAGCTTCTCCAAATGGACCCCAATCCCTGGAGTTAGTTAGGTGTGACATGTGTCTGTATATTCATAAGTCAAGTTAACAGCTTGATAATTGGTATCTTGAACAAATGATTACAACACAGTTTTAAAAAGAAGAGGCAAAAACACACATTTTCAGAAACTTTCTGACTGGCGGAGTTTTCACAACATGCTAATCTAATTGTATTATGTTTCCGTTTGTAAGGGACATGGTAAGGAAGGTAAAAATAGGTAACTTTCCATTAAACTTATGCAAATGTGCAACATTTCTCCCTTCCCCCAAATGCTTCTCTACATACATGTGTTACTGCCATATTTAAAACATTATTATTCAATTACAGATTCTGCAATCTTTCTCATCCATCTCCTGAGATCCTGACTGAAAACAATGTTGCTGTTCTGACATTCAACTCGGGCAGTCAACTAAATGAAGAAGGATTCAAAATAGATGTGCAACCTTTACTGCTGCCTGATCAAGGAAACATCCACTATGGTTATACTGACACCAGTTATAGCTATGGCTCTGGTTCCTATACAGGTTATGTCACAAATTATACAAACAGTGATTACACCAGTTACAATCCTCCTGTATACACTGATACCGGTTACAGCTATGGCTCTGGTTCTTACAAAGGTTATGTCACAAACTACAACAACAGTGCTTACACCACTTACAACACCCCTACATACACTGACTACTCAAATGGTTACACAAATACTTCCTACACCAAATATGTTCCACCTAGCAGTAGTCATGCAAATGGGTATTTTAATATAACACGTACTAACTATAACACTCCCCAGTATGTTCATTACGGCCCTCCTGCCAACTACCAAAATGCTAATGAGTGTAATAAAACGCCATGGAAAGTCACAGTCAAACCAGACGTTACCTACGGCGGTTACGTGCCTACAAAATCGCATCTAAACAAAGAATTCTACGCGTGGCTAACCAGTGTAACCAAAAACAACTGGTCTAAAGAAATATATTAACATTCCACTCCATGCTCGTGTACGTTAAGTGGCTTTGGAACTGAAAACTATACGTTACTCGGATATCTGACAAATACCCACAGCAGAATAATTAAAAACTATACTTTACTCGGATATCTGACAAATAACCACAGCTGAATAATTAAACTTCTGTTACGAATGTATCATAAGTAGCCTGTTAACTACAAATTTAATCATATACTTTCCCCACTGAAATCTCATACAAAATAAAATATATTCCCCGTACGTTTACAACACACTCATACCTTGTACGCCTTTTAATTCAGGATGTTCTCTTTGATCTTCCTGAGGACAAAGTTGACAGTCTTTCACTACTGTCTAAATAACACGTCCGAAAGGTTGCACGATACTATGAAAAACTAGCGATAAGCATCCGCCGTTAACAGTACGGATCCATGACACGCCTCCTCCGAACTACCAACTACGAAACTGAAACCTGGCCCGGGGGATTTTCATTACCATCAAACTTTAATTATAAATTGAGTAGTTTAACCGTAATTGTTAGTATTCAAATGAAGTATTGGTATTAACAGTGCCTCAAAGTAAGGCACAGAGTTAAAAGCATATTTAATATATTCAAAGAGAACATCGTGGACCAGTGGTCAGCACTTTTGCTTCGTGTTTGGGAACATAGATTAATAGTTCCAAATTTTCAGTTTCACCCGTTGCAAATGAATGTGGTGGCTGTCTTTACACCCCCTACCTTCTGTAGGCTTTAGTCAGTTAAATAGTATATCAGCAATAGCTTGTAGGAAGATGCCATACACCATTACAGATATCACCATACAGCTGTACTCGACAGTACTGAGAAACTCTTTTTGCCGTGTGTACTTGTGTTTCTTTAGTAAAGAGGACTTAATCCAGGACGTGTCAAAATCCATGCTCGTTACTTATTTTATGATTCATTTAGCCGTGCATTTAGCAGTAACTCGGATTATGTAGCATCAAATTAGATGATGCGTGGGTGTTTAACATTACTGTTGCGTTGAGAGACTGGGGAATCATCAAATACTGCCACACAAGCCGCTTTCCAGGCTGCGGCTGAATCCAGAACGTTCAAAACTTCAGGCAAAGTGTTACCTCACCCTCAGTGTTCAGGGACATTTTTGGTATAATCATATTTACACGGGACCACATGTAGCAATACTAATTTGGTTATTCTGTGTTGATTAAAACCGAATGTCACATGGCAACCAGGAATTTAATACAAAAACACTTCCCGGCTGGTCAGAAACACACACGCCACAATAATCGAAAGCCTAAGAATTCATTATTTTCATTGTGGTTCTTTAAGTTAATGTACAACCAAAACATTACAAATATATTAACTAATAAGTGGGAAATAGAGTTCCAATGTCCACTTTGCCCACATCATACCCAAGATGTCCCTCTTTGAAATTCTTTTCTAAGAGAGGCTACCCTGAGTGAATGTTCTTCAGTCTCATGAGGCACGTGTGAGGGTAGTAACATTCATACTGTTTCCTCCATCTTTCCAATCCATTCAATTTATGGTACTACAGCCCCTCCTGGGCCCTGGCCTCCCCCACTAAATGCCACTATTCTTCTCTGTCTTCTGCTCATCTCCTCCATCCTCTTATTCCTAGGATCTGTGATGTGTCCCTTCGGACAACATCCTCCCATCTCGTTCTTGGTTTTCCTACTGGTCTTGTAATATGAAATTTCCCATTAAGAACCTTTATTGGGATTCGTTCATCTTCCATTCTTATAATGTGACCTGTCCACCTTAGTCTTCTAATTTTAACACAGCACACAATATTTAGATCTTTGTATAAATTATGAACTGCACTATTCCATTTAGGAAGCCAGCATCCTTTATCTTGTATTAGGCCATAAATTCTTCTTGAAGTTTACCTTTCAAATGTACATAGCATTTGTTCTGTCATTTATGTTTTGGTGCAGGTTACACTTCCATAACACAGTGCTGGCTTAATGTTTTATACAATCTTATTTTATTATTGCAGTGGATTTGTTGAGATCCAAATATAGTTCGTGGAGAGGAATAGGCTTTATTGGCAGCTAGGATTCTAGCTTTGATTTCTTCTGTTTCATCATTAGTATTATTGATTACAGTTCCCATATATTTAAAGCCCCTAACAATTTCAATGTCATAATCTTTATTGGTCAATGTTTCACTTATTCTTCTTGTTATCCTATTTTGTACCATTGCTTTTTTTTTTTAATATATAACTGTGATGTTGAGCCATCTTTCTTTAGCTTTCTCTTCAGCAAGAGCTCCTTTCATTCTTTCCACAATGTTATGTCATCTGCACATCCTGTGAACTGACTTGATTTGTAAAATGTTGTGGATTTTACGTCTACTGACATGTCTTATTGCACACTCCAATGCTATATTAAATAGATTGGGTCCTAATCCAATTCTCTGTCTCAAGCCATTTCCTGCCTTACAACCATCAGTCATCATCAGTCCTATCTTAACATGGTAGGTCAAGACATTCATTTTTGCTTTTAGAACCCTATCAATTTATTTGGAACTCCAAAAAATGTCATTATTTCATATAATTTGTCTCTTTGTATCCTGTCATAGGAACTCTGAAAGTCAACAAAAATCTGATATATTTCTACATTGTTTCCAAGCCTTTTCCAACAGATTTTTAACTGTAAAAATTTGGTCTGTGGTTGATTTTTCTGTTCTAAATCCTGTCTGGTATTCACCAATTATACGATCTGTATATTTTTAAGCCTATTGTTGAGAACTGTAGGTAGTACTTTATAACCTGTGCCCTCTATAATTGTGACTCTGTAATTTCTCACCCTTGTTTTTATATATTGAGACCATGCTATTTGTTTTCCACTCCACAGGCACATTCTTTTCTCTCCATACCCTTTTAATTAAGCTATGCAGCATATTTATTACTAGCTCTCCTCCTTCCTTGTAGAGCTCAAGGTGATGTTATCTATGCCTTGTGCTTTTTTCTCATTGATTGTATTGGTATTTCTATATCTGATATATCTAGTGGATCATTTTCCAGTCCTGTTCTGTTTTTATTTCATTTGTATACGTGTTATTGAGGGAAATATTACGTTCAAATGTTGTCACTTTAGTAGACCTTGAAAGTAGGTTTTCCAACTGTTCTGATCTTCTTCATTCAATATGATCTCATCATTTGTGCCTGTACATAAATTTGGATGGGGTTTGAAACCACCTTCTAGTGAACCAACCTCATGTATGAATCCCTAAAATGCTCTTCCTTTATGCAGTTGTCTATTTGAATTCCTTTCTTGTTTTTACATATTTTATGGGCTATTTTCTGAAGTCTCTCATATTCTAGTCTTTTGCAGCTAGTAGGTGTATTAATCCATTTTTTACATGATACATTCTTCTCTTCTACAGCCGTTTTGCAGTCATCATCGAACCATACTCTATTATCTGGTTTTGGTTGGTATCCTATTGCATGTTCTGTTTCCACTATTACTGCTTTTATCTGTTTCCATTCTTCATCTGCATGAGTTAGTTCTTCCCCTTCTTGTTCTTTCTTGATCTTTTCAAACTGTTTTCCTAGTTATATGTAATTAGTGATTATACTATGGTCAGTCTATGTTAAAATTTTTTGGGGTTCCCATTTATTTCATGCTTTCTGTATGCTATTTTACATCTATAATTTCCTTTGACCAGAAAATGTTCAGAGTTGCTGTTTGCTACTCGGCACGATTTTACATCTAGTATACTGCTTGCAGACCTTTCATCAATTAGTGTATGATCAATATGGTTTTGCCATCTGGAGATTTACAGGTTTGTTTGTGAATTTCTTTATGTAGGTACCAGGTTGAAGACACCACCATATTTTTTGCTTCTGCAAAATCCACAATTCTCTGTCCATTATCAAATTTGTTTATATGTAGGTTGTCTTCCTATCAATACTTAGTAAATTTCTCTCCCGATTTTGGAATTTAAGTACCCCAATAGTACTTTAATATCAAAATACACCATCACATGCTATTATCTGATAAAAGGCTTCCTTTCCTATTTCATCCTTTTCGTCTGTAGGAGCATGTACATTTATAAAGCTTAAGTTATGAATTTTGTTTTTATCCTTAAAATATATAGTCTCTCATCAACTGTCTTAAAAGTCAAGTATATTCCTTTTTAAGCTCTTATCTATCACAAATGCCACCCCAAACTCTCTGGTTCCTTTTTCTTCACCACTATGTGTTATTTCACAACTATTGTAACTTTCCCCTGCCACCTTGTTTCCTGTAATCCTGTTAAGGCTATATTGTTTTAGTTGTGACAGCAAGGATATTCACGTTCCATGTACCGAAAGTCAAATCCTTTTCCTTATAGCCAGATTGTCTTGTTTATCAATCCCCTCTGAGGCATTTGAGCTTTTCTCAACATCAAATTTTTTATGGGGTGAGGGTGTCTGGTTCATGCCCAACCCCCAACCTGGAGGACCAGGGTATCCATATTCTTATGTATATTGGACCGTGCATCATTGTGATAGTTGAAGAATAAGAAACCAACGATGTCACTAGTTATTAAGTTTTATTTCACTTCTTCTATGCTCAACATGTTTCGGACATTAATATATCCATCATCAGAAGCCTGTGACTTTTCTATTGTATCACCACATTGGTCATGTGTTCTTGTTTCGATGTGTGTTGGAGTTTTGGTGTGGTACAGCTTCAGCCTGCTACACGGATACCACCCCAACCCCGCCACACCGAAACTCCAACACACATCGAAACAAGAACACACGACCAATATGGTGATATGATACAAAAGTCGCAGGCTCCTGATGATGGATGTATTAATGTCCAAAACATGTTGAGCATAGAAGTCAAATGAAACTTAATAACTTGTAACATCAAGTTGGTCTCTTATTCTTCAACTATCCATATTCATCTGGGTCATCACCTTCGACCTCTCCGGAATGGGAGGCCCTACCAGTAGCTACATTACCACCGGCGTAGCTCTCAAGATCCTTTGACCACGCAAACCTCACCATTGGTCAAGCAAGGATACCATCGGGTACTTTTACCTTTCCAATTCATTGCTCCTCACCTCATAAAGTATACTCACTCACGACAATCATAAAATGTAGTTTTGAAAATCATGTTCTGAAAGAAGTGACACTGAAAATAAAGTTCATCACAATCACTCTTAATTTCAACACTGTATTTCTGGAAAAGTAATATGGTACAAACAACACAATATTGTTGTTTCAGCAAGCATGGAAATTTGGTACAAACAACACAATATTGTTGTTTCAGCAAGCATGGAAATTATCACCTGACACTTCAAATAATTTTCTTAACTTCTTAGCATCCTATAATTTTATTGGTTTAAAAATAACAGAGAACTTGACACACAATGCATTAACATGCATGTACCCAAAATGAACAAAAAAAAAATTAATTAAAAGAAGATTTAAGATAACATAGGACTCACAATATTCTAAAAGATTTCTACATTCCAACTTATGATTAATTTAGAAGGGTTAAATTAACCATAACAAGGTAATAAACCTGGAATACTTCAGCCTATAAAATGAAATAGTGATTGTACTGCAAAACAACATAAAAAAGATAAAACATCATTAAATTATTCTTACATTGATTGCCTATGATTTTGTGGCAGTAGAAACTCGGTTGATTAGACTGCAGCATAAAACTGCATATAAAAACAAAGTATTCTCTTAAAAAATGTACAATATTCACTATAGGTTGTTACCGTGTCACACCACCTCCACAACCACACGGCCAATAGCCAAATTTAATTACATATCAAAAAAGAAATGACACCTCTAAAAATGTCAAAAACTTGTAAATAATATGGTACTGTGACATAATTCAATGTACTTTGGTACAAAGAGACTTTTTCCGAGAAGCTGGCTTATCTTCATGGTGGATAGAGGAAGCTGGTTCCTCCAATACATTAGAAATTATTTGGAGAACTACATGGCATCACATTCCAGAAGGCTGTAATCTTCATATTCACAAGAAATTTTAACCAAAATAAGGTTTAAGATTGTAGCTGTAATTTTAAAAACGTTTATCTTTCTCTCCCCCACAAATACAAACATAATAATTCATAAAGTTGGTTACACCTAATGTTTATGTGGGTACAAATTTTGCTCTCTTTGTGAAGAAAGGACAGCGATCAAAAGTGTCTGAGGACATGTTAAATAGATTTAGAAGGGACATGAATTGACTGGGGAATGCAGATTTAAACAGAAGCTTTGTAACTGGTGTTCTGTATAAATTACATGTCTAATAAAATGTACACATGCATGACTTCAAACTGTTATGAAACAAGAATTCAGGGTGAACTGTGTGTATGTACGAAGGCCATTACTGAATCTGATATAGTACAACTGTAAAAGTTTGAAGTCGCTGCAAGTGGTGCTATGGGTCCCATGGCAGATGCTTCTGTGAATCTTGATAACAAAAAAAATGGAATCCCTGAAGAGCTCAGTAATTATCAACTGCACAACAAATACCCAGGGGCTGGGAGAGCGTAGTCAGAATAGCGACTCACTATGGGCTGGATGGTCCGGGGATTGAATCCTGGTTGGGGGCGAGATTTTCCGCACCTGTCCAGATCAGGCCCGAGCCCACCCAGCCTCCTGTACAATGGGTACCAGGGGTAAAGCAGCCGGGACATGACATTGCCCACTCACCCCCATCTAGCGCCGAGGTTAAAGAAAGAGTAGAGCTATACCTCTACTCCCCGTCTGGGCCCTCGTGGCCTGTTCTAGGGTGAACCTTACGCTTACCTTTAACTTTACACGATATACCCAGTCCTTGGAGTTACACAGTCACTGAAGTATCTGTAGTTATTCTGAACTACATCATTTCCATGGTGGCTTCAATTTCAAGACACAGTGATTAAAAACAATTGCTTTAACTGTTCAGTGAGGTTCCCTTTGCAACTCAAACACCAAATAAATTTCAGATCACATGAGCTAGCATTTTTTAGATATGTATCATCTGAAGGATTACAAGGGGGTCAGATTTGGAAATGGCTTTTGTTTACTTTATAGAAAACCAAGTCAGTTCATTATAAGATATAAAAAAGTTTCTTTTACTTCAAGGAGTCACTAATAATCCTGCAACATGCACAGGTGAGAATATGTAGACACATTAAGAATTCCTAATGTCATCTTATTCAGCTACACTTCAAATAAAAGCAAATTCTTAAGAACTCCTTCACCTGAACACACACCTATGTTTGTGACTTATCAGACCTGTTCAGATATCAAGAACAGCATAAACTTGGCAGTAATAGTGAAAACCTGCAAGCTTTTTGTAATTTACCTATGCTCATATAAGGAACTGTTACGTTCTGGAGAGGAAACGGTTCAGCAATCCTGATACGCTGCAGAACTTCTGCAGTTAGGACTCAGTAATGAATGGGTTTTGATGTTATGTCCTTATTAACAGTTTAGTTCCTAAGCAATTCTCATCCACAGTGAAATATTATCTGAAACAAAAGACTACCATGGCAAACACCAGTTTTCAAATTATGGGGAGGGGGGGAGCTGGTCTAAGGCTAGTTCAGTGGTTTTACTGGACTCACACAGCACCACACAACGAAAACCCTGTACTTTGAGAATGACAATTTCCGTGGGTAGATTCTTCTTCACATCTGCTCATTTTATGGACTGATTTTTGGTTGCATAACTTTTATTTAATTTACTCAGACTAAGGAGTAAATTTTCATTTAAAGTGGTTCAAAATTAATCGGTTAGATTTATATTTTAATGCAAGTGCTTAAACAAAATAACGAAAATGTGTTCACCATGAGCATAATTAGACAAATGTTAAAAACACCAAAAAATTTAGGAATCCTGGAAGTTGCAATATTTGATGTTTTCACAGCAGCGCTGCTAAACATCCCGGCTGCGGAGATTCACAAATATGCTACAAATTTTATTCTAACATTTCAGTTAAAAGGTGAAAAAGCTAAGTGATCCTGTTACAGGCCCGGTGTGGCCCAGAGGGGGGGTAGAGGTATAGCTCTACTCTTCCATGACCACGGCACTAGAAGGGGGTGAGTGATCAGCAGCATGCCCCGGCCGCACTTTTACAGGAGGCTGGGTGGGCCCCAAGACCGGTATGGGTGGGCTGAAAAATCTTGTCCCCACCAGGATTCGATCCCGGACCGTCCAGCCCGTAGTAATATTTCAATTACAGATACCAAAATGTTCAGGGTAACTTACTATGCATGTTATGTGTATGATTCTAAACCAAACACAATGTCATGCTGCTGTCACCACTGCAGCTTCTGCCCCCATGCCCCCAAAGGAAAGCTCTACTAAGCACACAGTAATCATGATAAAGAAAAGAACAAGCCACATCTACATGATAAATAGAAAATGGGCAAATTATATGCCATCGGTACAAAAGAGAATGCAACAACACTTATAACAAAAAGATTAAATGGTTTCAGAAACTGCTAATGTTAGAAACAGTCTTACTTTTAAACAGAAGTGCTTGCTGGTGGCAGAACAATTTTACAACACTTAACCAATTTTCACTGGCACATTTTGTAATACCGTCTTGACCACTAAACCATACTGAGAATATAAAACTGGAAAATAACAAATTACAAATTCAACAACGCCAACCACTGTACATGCCACGTGGATGTGATATAGCAATGTGCCACAACAGCATACAGTGATACCTCAGCTAACGAGTGACCCTTCTAACAAATTTTTCGGCTAACGAAGATTTTTTCACTGTTTTTCGGACTCGGCTAACAAATGTTTTAGTGGATGCACGCACTAACATAAAGCAGCAAACGTGAACGGTCGGGCCATTCCAGGAGCTTATCTTTTCCGTCTGTGTGTGTGTGTGTAACAAAGAAATGAGCTGACCACATCACATAGGGGAGACCCACCAACCCGACTGGGTTGTTTACGTTCGAGACGTACCTATGGGTATTCACGTTTCGGCTAACGAATGTGATTCCGGAACGAATTATCGTTAGCCGAGGTATCACTGTATATTTTAGCTGTTAGGTGATACAAAGGGGTGTCAACATTAATACATAAGACATATTGTAATTAAATATTTATTCAGTATACATTTAATATCTTATTTACTAGCTTCCTACATAATTAATACTGAAGCTATTCTTCTATTCTTTTACATTTACAGTATTGTATAGTGTATACATTATATAGATTTTGTGAAATATTGTGATGCTGGTAAATTTTCACAAATATATCTACAAAAATGCACCCTTTTTTTCCTTAAAAAACAATCATTTTCATCCAAGTTGTATTTCTCAGATAACATGATCGTAATGCATCTTTTACTTAACCTATCTCACATTCATACTGTCTCTCATCACAATATTTTGCAAAAAGGAACAACACATTGCACACAGATTCCCCCTCTCCCCCCCCCACATCCCACACACTTGGCCCGTTTTGTACTTTCACCACAATCCTAGATTGGTCACGAAGTTACGCAATGCGAGTGCGTATCTGGCAACTTAAGCGCCTTATGCTACCCATTCATGTAACTTCCTGTAATTGTTAAGATGGCTAGCTCGTTACTGCAGATAAGAAAATGATGGAAATTAATTTCCTGAAATAAAAAAGACAATGCAAAAGCATTCTGTTCTTTGTTTATGAGGACAACCACGTAACTGGTTTCCACTGTACCTGCAAACATCTGTGTCAACATCCACCAAGACTTATTAAAAAAGGATTCTCTTCCACAAGGCAGTATCATGCAAGGCCAACTTATGTCAACGAACATACCCCCCTAACCAAGTGACAGTAAGTGAACGCTGCCTGCACTATGGATTTCTGCTGTCAGTGAATGCATCCCCACTACCAAGGTACAGAAACTACACTATCACCAGTGTATAACAGTACGCCACACTCTGCCGTAACCATCGAGTCATCGTTTGACAATACGTACATATTGCTGTATGTGTATGACACTTAACTGTTAAAACCCATACTCTTCCTTATTCACATAACACACATTTGCAGTCTACTAAGGTTCAAGAATTCATCTGTTGAATGTCACTTTCATCAAAGGACTCGTCAATGCTGAGGATAAAACAAAATTCAACATCTGTAAATCTGTAGATGTCAAAGTGAAGTATCTCGAAACCTTCTGCCAAGAACTTAAATGCTCAAAATCCATACTAACACACATAAATCATTTCAAGTCCATAGTCCTGTGTCAATTAATACTTATGTAACAAGTCTTCTTCAACATTTCACTAATAAACCAATTTCTTTCAACACAATGACAGCACACTGCCAATACTCTCATCATCACATCTGGTTAAATTATCATTGTGTACATTACTTCAAACCTACTAGACTGTATGAAGTGCTATAACAATGCATTTAAGAACTGCATCAAATAATGCACAGAATTTGGAAGGTATGAAGAGATGGTCAGTTCTCTACATTGGTATGGGGCACAGTCTCATCACTTGCATTGTAATCAAAAGACACTGCTTACATAGAATTGTGACGCTAAGGAAAAAAAAAAATACATACTACTGTATGTCACATGTGCCACAGATATAATAAATACCGCACCTACGTTTATGACCGTCAGTCTCAAGTAGGAGGTGGCCTCTTTGCTATCAGCTTACCATCCATCACCTTCAGCCCATGTTGACTCCTAACTGCAAATTTTGCGATGGCTGCTGCTGAGACATTCGGGGCATTTCGCAGGTCAACCCTTATCAAGGCATCACATCGTGCAAGGTGTTCTAGGCTTGCATCTGTGATGAGTCGACAACCAGAAAGATTAAGGCTATGGAGTAAGTTTATAGTTGCAGCAGGAGGGGTTGCTAATTGAGCCACTCCAGCATCTGAGACCCGCTGACAGTCCGAAATGTCCAACTCAGCCAATCGAGGCAGATGTTGCGTTACATAGCGTAGGGCAACGTCAGTTAAGTCACAGCCTGCCAGTCGCAACGTGCGTAGGTTCCTAAGTCGTGATTTGGTATCCACAAGACCTGGTCTAGAATCTGGCGGTGGACTCAGAATATCCCTCAGGGATGCATCATTGAGTCCAGATACAAAACTCAGGTCCAAAGAAGATAAAGGTGGGCATACACAAGTACGTAAAGCGCTGACTCCTGCCCAACTACACCCCTGGAGAGAAAGTTCTCTGAGCTGTGGAAGCCTGGCGACTAACCAAGCCAGCTGCCGTTTTGCTACACCAGTCCAATCTAAAACTAACTGTTCAGGCTGGCGCCTGGTTATTCCAGCCAAATGCTGTGCAGTCAGTGTATGTCTATTGGAAAGCTCCATACGACGCCACAAACTTGGGTCAACGGATAATCTGGCCCATGTCCTGCAAACTACAGCGTAACGGGCAAGCTCAGCAGGACTGAGATATCGAAACACAGGTAAAATGCAGGCCTTTTCTAAAGCAAGATTAGTACATCCAGTTGCAGTACCACTCATGATTCCTCTGGCCGGACCGGGTGCAGGTCGTACGACGTAACTGGGTCTCTTCAAAACTTTGCTGGAATTAGCAGAGAGCTGATGGGCTAGTTGAGTACGTAATGCCAGTTTCCTCGGTTCGGCAGGGCCACCAGTTCCACTGCTGTTCATGTTACCAGGACTTGCAACATTTGATTGTAATTCCTCTGCACTCTGACTGCGTTTCAATCCTATACTACCAGGTGGAGAAACACTGGCTTCATTTGAGGATAACATTTGCTCTTCCCAATTTGATGAATTGTGCTGAAACAAACACACTCAATTTAACTGCAGCACTACATTAATACAATTTAATGTTATGAAGTCAATCATACATATCTGCAATGCGTCATGTAATCATACCAAAGATAAAGGATGGGTAATGTAAGTTGAACAACATGGGCAACACACTGTTCAAATATTGAAATAAACACCGACAAATGCACTCATATATTGATAAATTTCCACTTTACTATCGACCCTTACAGGGTAATCTTCATGGAGTACAGTTGATATATAACAGCAGTGCGAAACAAAATGAGTTACAAGTTGTAAAATTCATCTTAGGGGGTTATCATATTTGTTATGCAGCAGAATGACACAGTGCTGAAAAGTATCAATTCTACTCCATGAAGATGACCCTCTAAAAGGATTGAAACATGTTAGAATTATGTAAAGTGTCAATAAAGTAGTGATTTAACAATATATGACTGCATCTGTCAGTGTTTACGCATTATGGTCATATTAGTACACGGATATGAACAAGATAAAATATACTGTTCAAACTACTCACGCTGCAACAACTCAATTGCAGACATTCATCCTTCATCCTCTGAGAAGTACAAAATTATAAATCATGGAGAACAGGAGGAAAACTATTAAATACTGTAAGTACTATACATGACATCTCTACTTTGCTAGTAAAACACACAAAAATGACACAACTAACATCCTATATTTTCGTATGACTCACATTAAATAAACATTTGGCCAGTCATTACAATGTCACTGTGGGGGGGGGGGGGGGGAAAAATTCCCCCCCCCCCCGAAAATTTCCCAAAAAAAATTTTTTTACTCATTTCTTTTAAAAAAAAAAAAAAAAAAACCAAAGAGTTTAAAATTTTTTTTTTAAAGGAAAAAAAATGGGGAAAAAAA
>Ga0131853_10010620_pt1 | contig 16840 bp, 16 predicted proteins | sample TergutLab28metaG_FD_92764 | JGI IMG/M metagenome (GOLD analysis project Ga0131853, IMG submission 92764) | Labiotermes labralis P1 segment gut microbial communities from Petit-Saut dam, French Guiana - Lab288 P1 (version 2) (version 2) | ecosystem: Host-associated > Arthropoda: Insects >...
AAGCTTGCACAGTACGCTAAGAGTTGGTGTACAACATTTTTTCGAGCACATAAAAACCGCTCAAAGTAAGGAACATCAATACTTTGTGCGGTTTTCTTGGCTCTGAATGTGTAAAAGTCGGGAGTGGCCAAGAGACCCTGTTTGAAAATACCCGTTAAAGTAAAATCGATTTACTGTTGTTTTGATCATCTTGCCCACCTCGCTTCCGTCTATTTTGTAAATAGTATACACGAATTCATCTAAAAGTCAACACTATTTTGAAAGTTTTTCAATTTTTATCCACAAGAGGCTACTGTTCCATGTAATAGACCAATGCCACATATTTACCACATCTTTCTTGCATAACTGCCCATATTTCGCCAAAACTAATCCTAACTTATGTGTTATAATAACATCGCATGGAAAAATATGAATGGTACAGATCATACAAAAGGGTACAGGGATAATTCGAAAAAATAAATTGGAGTTGATTAGCATGTTAAAGAAGAAGAAAATAATGATTTTACTAGGCTGTGTAGGAATGCTCACACTTGTTGCTTGTGGAGATAGAAATGGTAATGAAGGTGCGAATGGGGAAACAACGCCACCCACTGAAGCCTCAAGACCTGATGAAACGAGCGATTTTGAATTCTCGATTGATACGATTGATGATGAGGACCTTGACTCATTGGATGGACACAAAACCATTAACTATGGTGGTAGAATTGGGGGACTAGATTTGATTTTTAACTTCAGCGAACCTATAACTAACTTCGCATTTATTAATGTGTTGTTTGTTAATGATACTGGTGATGGTGATTATGGTTTTGTAAAGACAAGCGAACTTGAGTATGTAGGGCGTGTTGACGATTCATTGCTTCTAACTAATTATTGGGTTCGTGGCTCACTTCCACATCTTGGTTTTACGTTTACGACCCCAACTGGAGAAGATGTTTGGTATACTTTCAATCAAAGTCAAATGGATGGTTCTATCGACTGGAGAGCCTTTCACTGGAGTCATGATTACGACTTGTATGACGTAGATTCTAACACGCAAAATAATGGAGAAGCTGTGTATCATACAGTAACTGCTGGTGAGACGATGTTTTCTATCTCACGTATGTATAGTACGACTGTAGATACAATTAAAGCACTGAATAACTTAACAACTTACGATATTACTGTTGATCAAGTATTAAGAATGCCAGACGGTTCAGTCAAAGATCCATCACTTGCGACACACAACAATCAAACAGGTCTTGGGATCGATGAAGCTGCCGCCTTAGGTATTCGGGTCGAATGGTTGCGTGAGACTTTCAGCGATTACGTTGAATTTAGCTATTCTGAAGCACGTGGTGGCGAGCGAAATATATCGAACGAAACAGTCTTATTCGCACCTGCGGAAACATTACAAGGATTTGCGATTATTGCGATCGATCCCTCACCTGGAGAAGGTCTTGATCCTGAAGTCCTAGATGTGCTGTTCTATGTCGGCGATTTGAGTCCAAGTCAGCCACTTTTGATGCGTGACTACCTCTCACAAGGAACAATGCCAGCAAGCGGATTTACATTCATTGATGAAGATGGTGCACGGAGATTTTTCTTCTTCCTTAAAAACCAAGCTGATGGCGGGCCACCATTCATCGTTATCGAATTTGAACAAACTGACTTTTCATTCTGGGATAATGCTCATATGAATTAATTGCCTAAATAGATAGAAAAACAAAAGAGATTTAGCGTGAATTTGAGTCCATGCTGAATCTCTTTTTTTCAGTTTGCCCAACATGGGCAAACTCTAACCATCTGCCGAGCGAATGGCTCTTTGTAACTACAATTGCTCGACCATCTCAATAAATGCATCTCCGCGCTCTTCAAAGTCGACGTATTGATCCCAACTAGCGCACGCTGGTGCTAACAACACAACATCACCAGCTTCAGCCAGCTTTGTCGCAGCTTCAAAGGTCTCTTCCATCGCATCAAAGATTTCACAATGAACACCATGCTCGTTAGCGAGTTCTAAAAATCTTTCCTTGGACTGCCCAAAAGCAAATATTCCTTTGATATTTTTAAAATCCTCAGCTAATGGCTTCAAGTCGTGATCGCGATCAAGCCCACCTGCGAGTAAGATAATCGGTTGCTCAAAGGCTCTCAAAGCTGTCTGTGTCGCGATCACATTCGTCGCTTTTGAATTATTGTAATATTTTATGCCAGCTATTTCTTTTACGAATTGGAGGCGGTGTTTTACACCTGCGAAACGTCTCAGTACGGTAACAATACCCTCAGTCGTTGCCCCATATAATTTACACACAGCAACAGCACCGAGAACATCCTGCATATTGTGATCGCCCTTTAGCAAGATATCACTAACAGCAATAATCGCCTCATCTTTGTAGTAAAGCATGTTATCAGCTAGATAAGCGCCATCTACTTTTTTCTTTAGCGAAAATGGAATCGTCAGCCCTTTGGATTGCCACAACTGACTAACGATAAAATCATCATCGGCATTGTAAACGAAGAAATCTGATTCTAGTTGTTTTTTCACCAGATTTAACTTTGCTTGGCGATATTCTTTGATGTCGGTATGATAATCTAGATGTGCTTCTGTTATATTAAGAATTAATCCGATATGAGGGCGAAAATCTTTAATACCCATTAACTGGAATGAAGATAGCTCTGTCACCAAAACCTCATCTGCTTTAGCATCTTTTGCGACTAAAATAGAGACGAGACCGATATTACCAGCGAGCTTTGATTTAATACCACTTGCTTGCATCATTTCGTGAATTAATGTCGTTGTCGTCGTTTTTCCATTCGTCGCTGTAATACCAATGAATGGCGCTTCACAAATGTCATAAGCAATTTCTACCTCACAAACAATAGGGATATTTCTTTTTTGAGCTTCAAGTAGTAATGGTGTTGTCTTATAGGGAATTCCCGGATTTTTAACGATTAACACGATCCCAGTATCCAAAAGTTCCAGTGGATGACCGCCTGTAATGACTTTGAATCCTTCTGCTTCCATTACTTTGGCATCTTCATTGTCCTCGTAGGCACGTCCGTCATTAATCAAAACATCTGCGCCTAGTTCTTTCAAAATTCTTGCAGCTGCCATACCGCTACGAGCAAGCCCCATAACCAATACTTTTTTCCCATGATACTTCGTCGTTTTCAACATCTTTTACACATCCTCATCTGAAGTTATTAACAAGTTTTCCACTATTCCTGTGAATAAAAATAATACCAAGGTTTCCCTTGGCTTTTCTTTTAATTGATTAGAAACATAATTTTCATCGCAATAATGCCCAAAACTAAAGTTATGACCCAAAAGACGGCGACAACTTTACGCTCACCCCATCCAGATAATTCAAAGTGATGATGAATCGGAGCCATTTTAAATAATCTTTTACCACCTGTCTTTTTGAAATACAAGACTTGCAAGATAACTGATATTGTTTCGACCACAAAAATGAGTCCAACAACAGCTAATAGCCAATCATGTCCAAGCAGAATTACTACAGCTGCCATTAATGCACCAAGTCCTAATGAACCTGTATCACCCATGAAGACTTTGGCAGGATTCAAATTAAACACTAGGAAACCAGCAAGGGCCCCTACCATGATAAAACAGAATAATGCAACAGTATGATTCCCCAACATTAAAGCAATCATTCCTAAAATACCAAAAACAATAAAACTACATCCACCAAGTAAGCCATCTAAACCATCTGTAAGATTCGTTGCATTAGAACCTGCTAAAATCAAAAACAAAACCCAAATCCCATGTCCCCACATTAGATCAAAACTAATAAATCCTAAATTAACGACCGTTGAATATCCTGCTGACATGAATAGAAAGAAAAAGAGCGCACCGATACAGAATAAACCTAACATTTTATATTTTGGTCTAAGACCTTTGTTGTCTTTTTTTACAACAATAATGAAGTCGTCAATGAAACCAATTAAGCTACATCCAAATAATGGTAAGAGCAACATCAGTAGTGTGGAACTTAACTCTAAATCCTCCCAGAAAATGATACCGATGATGGTAGTAATCAGCGTTGAAAGGAGGAAAATGATGCCCCCCATTGTTGGCGTTCCTGATTTTTTCAAGTGAGACTTAGGACCATCTTCACGAATGGATTGTCCGAATCTGAGGCGTTTTAAAAGCGGGATAAAAATTGGGCCAGTGATGACGGCAATAATGAAAGCTGTGAGTATTGGAAATAGTATTGTTAGGTCCATTTGTGGACACCTCCGGTTCTGGAATGGTAACGAACTAAGTTCGCAGCGAATTAAACTTCTAATTTTTCTATGAGATATTCCGCTATTTTTTTGTCGCAGAATGCATGTTCTTTTTCTTTAATGATTTGTTTTTTCTCGTGTCCTTTTCCAAGTATGACTACTACATCTTGGGGTTTCGCCAGTTTCAAGGCGATTTCAATGGCTTTTTCGCGATCAATACAAAGGCGATAATTTTGCCTTACACTACCTTTTATCATATCATAGATAATGTTTTGCGGTTCTTCGCCTCCTGGATTGTCACTGGTTATGACGACTTGCTTACTATGGGAAAGAGCTACTTCTCCCATGAGCATGCGCATACTAGTAGACGTTTTTTCATTAGCACCTGTAATCGTAACAATATTCCCACTGCAAACTGTCTTTAATGAACTCAGAAGCGCTTTGATAGCAGCGGGATTTCTGGCATAGTCGATGATGATGCGAATCTGGCTATCTGTTAAGAAAGTATCGAACTTACCTTCCATTCGAGGCAGATTTGGTAATAACTGAGCAATTCTTACTGGCTCATAACCTTCAGAAACAAAGTAGGCAATTGTCGCTAAAATGTTGTATAAGTTATAAAAGCCAAAGTAGGGAATTTCGATGCGACAAGTGAAGCTTCCTTTATGGTAAAGATCAAAGCGCGTCTTGTCGATAGAGAGTTTGATATTACAAGCTTTAACATCTGCTAATTCATTAAATCCATAAGTGATGACCTGTGCAATGGCCATGTTACAAAAATCCACACCTTGTTCATCATCTATATTAATGACAGCTGTTTTGTTGAGTGGTAATGCAATAAAGGGGCGTTTCATTGTCCAATTATCATTTATTTCGGCATTTTCATCACTGTTTGTAAAGATTAAAGTGTCAAAATCAATGTAGCCTGCTTTTTTTTCTTTAATATCACTCTGACAAATTTCTATTATAGCATCTTTAACTTTTTTTTCATAGCTTTTGTCATCTATTTTTTGTAAAATTTCTTCAGTTATTCCAACTGCACTATCAATTCCAAGCGCTAAGTAGCAGTGATGAATCATGTGAGCAATAGTTGATTTACCATTTATCCCAATGATGCCGATGATATTCATATCTTTTCCGATTAATTCTCTATTTCCTAGTTTATTCATTACATCTCCCCCGAACCAAATAATCCTTGTAGTAAGTCTATGCAAATGGGTCATAGAAAATGACAAAAAAAATCAAGAGAGATCCCTTGATTTCAAGCACTTGGTGCTGTGTATGTCATATTGAATGAATGGCACATTGCATATACAATGGCTTCGACATATGCAGGTTCCTGATTTAAGAATGTGTGCAAGTCTGATTCGCTATCTAAATAAAACAATTCGATAATGTCGCAATTGACACCACCTTTGCGAGCCTCACGGATGATGCCATAAAAATCTGTTAGATCATAAAATGTTTCGGTAAAAGTAAGTGTGTCAGGATTAATTTCACGTGTTTTTAATTCATGTGTACGTGAGACTTTTGAAAAAATATTTCTAAATGTTGTTAAGTGTTGAAGCCGATCTCTTAAATAATACTCAAAGCGCGCAACATGTTTCGCAAGCGGAGTATAAACCTCTGCGCCTTGGAATTTTCCCGTTCCATCACTAGAATTACAATGAATGCTAATAGCAAAATCTGGCTGAAGTCTTGCTATTTCTTTCCCGCGAGCACCAGCATTCCCAATATCTGTGTCATCTGTTCGAAGCTCCGTCACTCTAAAGCCTAACTGTCTCAAACGTGCACTTACCTTTTTTGCTACCCGCAAATTAATATCTTTTTCCTTAAAACCAAAATACTGCGCACCATTATCAAAGCCACCATGACCAGCATCTACAACTATATATGGCATTCTATCACTCCCCTGTTTATGCCCATTACTTTAGTATATGAAAGATGTGTCCGATGGGACACTTCATGTTGATTAAATATCATTTTTTGTTGTTCAATTTTTCTTAGCTTACAGGTGATATGCTCCGCATTGCCATTTAAATCATATGTAACATTACTAGCTTGTAACTTCATACGCATAAATTTCACACATATAATCACTGTCCCACAAATTTTAATTCATTTTTTATATCCTTGCATAGTTTTCAACATCTCGCATAACCTATTATGGTATACTGAGATAGGATTGACAAAGTATCCTTTAGACAGCAAGATAACTCGTGATGGATAAACGCTGGGTCCCAGAATGGGATAAGCCTCTATGGTTGAGCATTCCTATGTGTCGGGGTTATCTTTTTTTGTTTGCCTTTTTCTGCTTCTCAGTGATTGTTTCCATTTATTAAAATGTATTGTGGATATCGCAATCTTTCATGAAAAAAATGCATAACTATTCTTACCATATCGTCTAATATAAGGAAGCTCATCTAGATCTTTTCGACAATCCAATACAAAACTATGAACAATTTTTTCTATCTGATCCACTGCTTCAAAGGAAATGACCAATAGTGGAGTTTTATTCCTTTGAGCCCATTTTCGTCTATACTCTCCATTAGAATGGAAACGCTCAAATCTCTGTTTAGCCTTTTCTGAATCTCCCATAGGAAAATAGTGATGACGACCGTTAAACTCAATGCAACAGTACTTCCCATTAATTTCAAACGCAAAATCCATTGCTAATGTTGTTTGGCTATCATTAACAAGCCCCCTGAATTTCTTCTCTCGCATGTAAGGTATTTCGAGCTCTTGCAAAATATCTTTGATTTCTCTCACTGGTTCACTTATTTTTTTCATATAACACCTACTCCAATGAAACATTATTCGATCACTCTTGATTTTTCCACATAATTGTGCTAAAATAAGCGTATAATAAAAAAACAGACGTGCTACAACACGCCTGCCGAGCTTTCCGCAACGGATAGTTCATCTATTTACGACGCTTAAGCATCGTGTGATTTGCTACCCTTAACACGTTTGGACGACGTAAGGGTAGCTTTTTGTTTGTCAAAAAACTTTTTGACAAGAACCTTGGCAACTGTCTTAACAGCTGATGTGATGAAAATCCACACAAGTTCAAACAATAAGCTCATGGTATCACCTTTTCCTTTCTCCCCCTTCGGTTTTACCCTTAAGGTTGATGGCAGGTTTGATGAACACCCATTACGTCCAACTTTAAATGCATTTATTTAAAGTTTGCTCTAGGAATAAAATTATACCAGATTTTGCTGTCAAAAGATAGCAAATTTTTATTTTTCTCTACAATTTTAAAAAACCACCACCTATGCAGCGAATACACAGGCAATGATTTTCAAAAATTATCAAAGCCTACTCAGCAGACTCTAGCTACTCAACATTCTCAGCAAACGCATTATTCACCAATGTTTCAAACGGTACTTTATCTGTCAACTCACCCGCATTGATCATAATCTCTTGCAAGCGATAAAAAGCTTCTGCTGTAATTACTGGGCTTAATGCATAAGCACCAACTTCTTGATATCTCGCAATCGCGCTAGCAAGAATCTCTAACTCTGCATCTGGGAAATAGGGTGCGATCGTTGCCGCAATCGCTTCTGGTGCATTCAATTGCACCCATTCTTGACCTCTTGCGATCGCATTTGTGAATCCTTGAATCAACTCAGGATTTTCACGGGTAAAACTACCCAATGCGTAAAAAGCTGTATATGGTAACACACCTGATTCTTCACCTAGTGATGCGACAACATAACCACGACCTTCTAGCTCAATTGAAGAAGCGACTGGTTCGAATGCTGTTACAAAATCACCCGTTCCACCTAAAAATGCACCTACCATCGCTGCAAATTGAATGCTGTTATCAAACTCTACATCATCTGCGATGCCTTTTTCCATCAATACTGATTCAAAAACCATAAAAGGCATCCCACCGCGGCGTCCTGGCAACACATGCGCCTCTCTTAAATCATCCCAAGTGAAATCTGGTGAGCGTCCAATAAGGAAATTTCCATCACGAGCAGTCAAGCCAGCAAAAACAACAGCATAATCATCGCGCCCCTCATTATAAACATAAATCGCTGCTTCCGGACCAGAAAGTCCAATATCTGCTGCTCCCGAAAGCAAAGCAACCATGACATTATCTGCCCCATCACTCGTTATAAGCTCAATCGAAATGCCCTCATCCTCAAAGAACCCTAACTCAATCGCAACATACTGTGGCGCATAAAAGACTGACCTCATCACTTCTGATAAACGAATTGTCACCATGTCATCATCCGCTTGACTACCACCACACGCCACAAGTACCAACATCAAAAAGATACCAAATAAAGCTATTAATTTCTTCACAATAAATCCCCCACTCATTTATTTTAAAAACAATTTTATGACGACTTTCTCAACCAGAACCACTACGCCATATAATAAAGCCGCCAAACCTGCAAGAATAATCACGCTAGTCATGACCAAGTCCATCTGGAACACTTGACCCCCATAAATAATCAAATAACCCAGCCCTGCTCTGGAAACTAAAAATTCTCCTGCAATGACGCCAACTAGAGATAAGCCAATATTGATTTTTAGACAATTAAAAAGGGTATGCAAGTTATACGGAAATACGATTTTCATAAAAGTCTGTAATTTGTTGGCATGAAAAGTTTGTGCCATTTTGATTAACTCAGCATCGGTATTGATAAAGCCACTAAGCATTTCCAAAATAGTAACAACTAAAGAAATGGCAAGTGCCATCACGATGACAGCTTGCATACCAGCACCAACCCAAATAATAATCACAGGACCTAATGCGATTTTTGGCAAAGCATTAATGACGACTAAATAAGGATCCATCACTTTCGCTAGAAAACTAGACCACCACAAAATAAAAGCAATTAAAATCCCTAAAGTCGCGCCTAAAACAAAGCCAATCATCGTCTCAAAAAAAGTAACTCCAATATGGAAAAGAAGCTGATTATTTCGGAAGTTTAAAATGGTGCGCCATATACGCATTGGACTACTAACAATGAAACTATCGATTGCGCTCGTTATTGCGCCAATTTCCCAAGTCATGATAATAATAGCTAAAATAAGTATCTGAGTTATTAAAATCAACCTTTTTCTTTTTTGTCGCCCATTTAAATAGCGTCTCCGCTCTTCGCTTAAGGCGTCACATGAGTTGCTCTTTTTTCTTTTAAACATGTGCATCAAACTCTTTCCATATGTGATTAAAATATTCTTGAAATACTGGTGATGATCGTCGTTCTAATGGCGTTGTTGCTTTAGCGAATTCTAATTGAAGATCCTGACTCACGGTTCCTGGACGTTTTGATAAAACAATAACCCGATCTGCCATTGAGATTCCTTCAGCAATATCATGAGTTACCATCACTGCTGACTTGCCTTCTTGTCGCAAAATATTATAGACATCGTCTACGACAAGCAAGCGTGTTTGATAATCTAGTGCTGAAAAGGCCTCATCTAAAAGTAAAATATCCGGTTTAATCGCTAAAGTTCTAATTAATGCAACCCGTTGGCGCATTCCGCCTGATAATTCACGAGGATATTTATCTTTGAAATCCCATAATCCATAAGTTTTCAACAACTTATCAACATTATCAAGGTAATCATCCCCACGTTTTCCACAGAATTCTAGCCCAAGCTGTGTATTACTTCTGATGGTACGCCAATCTAACAAACTATCGCGTTGCAACATATAACCAACACCTGTTGCATCACCATTCATCACTTGTCCATTTAATAAAATTTGACCTTTCGTTGGTTTAACCAATCCTGCAATTAATGATAGGATCGTTGTTTTTCCACAACCTGAGGGTCCGATAACTGAGACTAATTCTTCCTCTTTTATCTTAAAATTGATATTTCGCAATGCCTCTACTTCTCCTGATGTTGCCTGATAAGTTAGTCCAACATTCTGAAATTTTAAGACCTCCTTCATATTTATCCATCCCCTTGTTCAATAAATTATCGTCTATATTATAATGGTCTCCTAATATGGTACGTGGCTGTTGGGATTTTGTTAAGGAACAAAGCCTAATTCGTACACAGCTCTTATGAATTTTTAGCGATAGGGGTTGACAAAGTAAAAGCATTATAGTATTATAGTTATGTATAGAACCATATAAGTCTAACGAGTGCCAAATTTTGGAGGTGGAAGTATGCTAGGGAAATCATTTAATGACAATAGTCCCTTATTTTTACAAATTAAAGAGCGAATAGAGGATCAAATTATAAATGGGGTATTAATAGCTGATGAGCAAGTCCCCTCGACGACACAGATTGTCGGGTTTTATAAAATTAATCATATTACCGTGTCAAAAGGTGTGAATCTACTGGTTGACGAGGGCATTTTGTATAAGAAACGTGGCGTCGGAATATTTGTAAATAAAGGGGCTAAAAATATGTTAATAGAAAAAAGACAAGAAAGTTTTGTGACCCAGTATTTGAAACCAATGTTGATCGAGGCCAGAAAATTAGGGATCGACATTGAAGCATTAATCAAAATGATGAAGCAGGAGGAAAATAGCAATGACTAATAACTACACAGTAGAAGTGAAAAATTTATCAGTTACTTATAAAAAATTACTACCAACAAGTGATGATTTTCAAGCTCTAAAAGATGTCTCTTTTACCCTTGAACCAGGAAAGATTTATGGTTTGATCGGTCGCAATGGAGCGGGAAAAACAAGTCTTTTATCCGTGCTTGCATCATTTAGAAAAGCTTCTCATGGCAATATTTTAATTGATGGTGTACCACTATTTGACAATGGCGAGCTGATGCAGCATGTTCAATTTATCTACCAAAAAGAATTCAACGCAGACGAAACTGAAACCTACCCGAAAGTTCCTAAGTATATTAGAAAACAAACCGCATATCGTCCAAATTTTGATCAAGCCTATGCAGACGAACTCATCAAGAAATTTGGACTCCCAACGAATAAAAGACCACATAAACTCTCAAAAGGGATGCAGTCTGTCCTTTCGGTGATTATCGGGCTGGCGAGTCGTGCACCTATTACAATCTTTGATGAGGCATATCTGGGTATGGATGCCCCAACACGTGATTTATTCTATAAAGAAGTTCTAAAAGACCAAGAACGTTACCCGCGCACCATCATTATGTCAACACATCTCGTTTCAGAAATGGAGTATTTATTTGATGAAGTGATTATGATTCATCGAGGCGAATTGCTCAAAAAAGGAAGCTATGATGAAATTATCTCAGCCGGGCTAGCAGTAACAGGTGCAACAGAGGCCATCGATATATTTACACAAGGCAAAGAAATTCTCAACACTGAGACACTTGGTGGCTTCAAGAAAATAACCCTTTTTGGTGAGATTACCGATAAAGAACGGATCTTAGCACAGGATTTGGACTTAACAACCTCATCAATAACGTTGCAAGATTTGTTCATCTACTTAACAGGAGGGCAGCTAGATGACTAATATTTTAAATGTAAGAGTTAGAAGGTTACTTAAAGAAGACTTACTAGATTATGCGAAGCATTTTGCTGGATTTATGGCAGGGATTGCTGTTGTGTTACTCATTCAATACCTTGTTTATTTAATAATTGGTTTTGATTTTGGTATCACGCTTGCTGGCAGAGAACTCGATATGAGAGAACTTAACTTCTCAGGCTTTCTCGGTGCGATCTCTTTTGCTGGTATTACACTAGTGATGTTTATAGCAGGGATTGTTACAAGTGCAGAGTTGCCAACTTATGTCAGAATGGGAGTAGCTCGAAAAGAATATTTTGTTGCGACACTAGTTGCTGCAATCATTGTTAGTTTGCTGCTAGCACCAACTTTACTAGGGTTGAATGTTATCATTAATTTATTTGTTGATGCAGAGCTTTTTCTTTACGATGCGTTTCTAGCTGGTGGTGGTGATTTCTTTGTTTTGGCGTCACAAGCTCTAGTGTACATTGCACTATTTTTAGCTGGTTATAGCATTGCGATCATTTGGCAAAAAGTAGGATGGTTCCTCGGACTTTGTATGGGGTTTATCATTGCTATAGGGGTAGGCTTTCTAGGCTGGAATGTTGGGCGAATATTTAACATTTTAAATATTGTAATAGGGGATCATGATAATTGGTTCGAGGTTAATTGGGTTGCTTCAAATGGCATTTTAGCTATTACTGCACTCGGTTTGATCGGCATGTTTGGGGTGCTAACCTACATGTTGCTCAAAACCATCTCTGTGAAAGTCAAATAAAATGTAAGGAGTGCCAGAAATATGGATAATATTTTAAATGTGAGAGTGAAGCAGTTAATCAAAGAGGTTTTAGTTGATTATGCAAAAGTCTTCTGTATGCTTTTTTCGATTGCGTTGTTTGCTAGTCTAATTCTGATTGGTTTTTTGACTATTGTTGTGCATGCTAGTGTGTATGACACAATAGGGACAAATGTTGTCATTGAAATCATTGGTTTTGCTGGATTCATTTTCGTCATGTTTATTTCAGGAATCGTATCGGGTGCAGAACTTCCCATGTATGTCAGGTTAGGAATTGCACGAAATGAATATTTTAAGGCAAATTTAATTGGTGCTATCATTGTCAGTATCATTTTGATGCCGATTCCTTTCTTAGCTGATTGGTTGTTATCTTTAGTAGTCAGCTCTAGAAATGTGATTGCTCATTCAATAAGTGATAATTTACTAGGCTTTGCGATGCATGTTTTATTGCTTATTCTATTTTATTTAACTGGTCATTTTATCGCGGTAGTTTTTCAACGTTTTGGCTGGTTTGTTGGAGTTATCGTTATCATCTTGATATTAACGACATCTGGCATGATAAGTTGGGGAGCAGGTATTATTACGATGATCCCGAATGCCCTTGCTGGTTATAATTCTTTTGCTAACTTAGTGGCACCAGAGCTTTTGGGACCGATTTTGATCACAATATCTGTTGTTTTAGCTAGTGTGGTTTATCTATTTGTGAAAAACGCAGCTGTGAAAGTTAGGTAATGTAAATGAAGAAGAAATGGATAGGATGTTCCGAATTCGAGTCATCATAGACTTTGAAATAAAGGTATGGTATAATTCTTTTCTCGATGTTAAATGTGTGATTTGGAGGCGCAACAGATGATTTCAAATATTAGTGTAAAGTCACTTGTGAAAAGAATATGTTTTGTAGCACTGTTCATAATGGGTGTGTTCATGCTTACAGCCTGTAGCTATAGTGGCTATCTTGAGCTGAGAGGGGATGTTACAAGTATCAGGCTGGTTCATTACGATAATCCGGATGTGGGTTTTGCGCGCAACACGCTAGGCTTCGCGATAGGTCGAGGTAGATACAAAGATTTTAATGATGGAATGGTTGAGACACTTGAATACTTAGATCAAGCGCAATTTGAAAATTTTTTAACTGCAACTTATGACAGGTCTTTTTTCGGACATGTTGCTGGGCGACCAGATTCTCCGAATGGGTTAGCTGTGCTAGTTGAATATGAATCAGGTGAATTTGATGTTATTTCTAGCTCTTTCACAGCTCATTTTGAAACAGATGGAACTTTTGAATCATATGTTGCTTCATGGCGGGGTATTGAAGAAGTAATTTATCGATATTTTGAGACGGATATCACTTGGTTTTTAGGACGCACGCCCCCAACAGTTGATGAATTTTCACAGTTTATGCGAGTAGAGGGCTTTAATGTTGTAAATTATACGGAAGATGTTGGTGATGTGCCGGGTGTTCGGCGCAAAGTAAGGGCATATTTTCCGACATATCATAGTGAGGCTGGGAGTTATATCGAATTCATAGAATTTTGGGGTCCTGTTCGCTCTGGAGATGGTTTTGAAGCGCGACGTGAAGAAATGTTAGATGGGGTTGGGAGTAATCACGTCATCCAAGAGGAACGAATTGTGGGTCATATGATGACTCAGGTTTATTCGCGCGGAAATGTCTCTCGGGCACAAAGGGCAAGCGATGTGATGATCAGTGCACTTTCGGTGAGTGAGGAATACAGTGAATGGATAGAAGCTTTATTTGAAATGCTTTTTCTGGAGCGTGTGATAACGGACTAATGGAAGTTTGTGTGTTAAGAAAAAATGAAAAGTGCGCAAAGCATTGATACTGCATGCTTGCACACTTTTTTAATTGATTATATAAATTCAATCATCTAAGGTGTTTGTTTTTCAACTATTCAATCCCCAACGCACCATATCAGCAATAAGCGTCTCATCTAAAGGTTTTTCATATGGTAACTGAACGGTTCCTTTTGCTGCTTTATATGCCTCAAGTCTTATTTCGAATTCAGCAACAGTAGCCTCTCCTGGGAAGAAACTGATATGCTTTTTCTGTGCTGCAAATCCACATAGATTTTTCCCCATTATCGTAAAATAAGGCATTCCCCATTTAATCGTCTCCTCAGCAGCAGGTGCAGCAGACTGAATAGCCTCACGTATCTTTTGTAAAACCTGTTGAACTTCCTCAGACTGTGAAGCGATATAATCATCAATATTCTCAGCCTTGCCACAATAATGAGATTGATCAACATTCTTAAACTCACGATTACATTTTGGACATTTCCACATTATCAAGCACTCCTTTACATTTTTTATTTACTCTTCAGCTATGAAATTGCTTACTATGATTGTAACATAAAATGATAAAAATTTCAAATATCACTGCAACAATTCGTCGAGTATAATCAGTTTTCGAATGAATTAACAAACTATGCAAGATATGGCGAGCAAAAACATTGAAAAAATTCCTATTTTGTAGTACAATATCTTGATATATCAATGTGGCTGTGTGCTTAAAGACTAGCGCAACAAACTAGCGGGTCTTTAATGCCATTCGCCACAGTAAAGGAGTTGGCTGTAATGATAAAAATAACATTTCCAGATAATAGCGTAAGAGAGTTTGAAGCAGGAACGACGGCGAGTACCATTGCAGCGTCAATTTCGCCGAGTTTGCGTAAGAAATGCGTAGCTGCTAAGTTAAATGGTGAAATTTACGAGTTGAACCGTCCAATTTTAACGGATGCTAGCTTAGAATTAGTTACAAATGATAACGAAGAAGCAGTACCTGTATTGAATCATTCTTGTGCGCATTTGATGGCGCAAGCGATCAAGCGTCTATATCCAGATGCGAGGTTTGGTGTCGGACCTGCGATCGAAGAAGGGTTTTACTATGATTTTGACACAGAAGAAAAAGTAACTGACGAAGATTTAGTCAAAATCGAGAAAATGATGGCGAAGATTGCATCTGAGGGGCTTGAAATAACGAGAAAAGAATGTGCTCGCGAAGAAGCTAAAGCAATGTTCGCTGGTGACGAGTATAAGTTAGAACTTATTGATGCAATTGAAGAAGGTGAATTGATTACTGTTTACGAGCAAGGGGAGTTTTTTGATCTTTGTGCGGGTGGTCATGTTACAAATACGAAAGAAATTAAATTCTTTAAATTGCTGACAGTGGCGGGTGCTTATTGGCGTGGCGATTCAAATAATAAAATGTTGACGCGTATTTATGGGTATGCGGCGTTTTCGAAGGCTGATGTTGAGGCATATTTGGAAATTTTGCAGGAGCGTAAAGAGCGTGATCACAAGAAGTTAGGTAGAGAGCTTGAGTTGTTTACGCTTAATCCATTATCTGGACTCGGATTTCCGATTTGGTTACCAAATGGCGCGACGATTCGTAAGCAGATTACAAAATATGTGACTGAAATGGAAGAAGACTACGGTTTTCAGCATGTCTTTACGCCAGTTATTGGGTCGGTAGATTTATATAAAACGTCAGGGCATTGGGATCTTTACAAAGAAGATAATTTTCCACCAATTGAGCTCGAGCATGAATCTTTGTTTTTGCGTCCGATGTCTTGTCCGCATCATATGCTAGTTTATGGCTCAAAAATGCGTTCTTATCGAGACTTGCCGATTCGTTTGGCAGAAGAAATTGTTCAACACCGCTACGAAGCTTCTGGTGCGTTAACTGGCTTGGAGCGCGTGCGAGCGATGACATTAACAGATGCCCATCTTTTTGTCAGGCCGGATCAAATCAAGCAAGAATTTGCACATTGTTTAAAGATGATTCATCAAGCTGTGGAAGATTTTGGTATTGAAATAACTTATTATAGCTTGTCGCTGCGTGATCCTGATGACAAAGAGAAATATCATGATGATGATGAGATGTGGATTAAAGCAGAAACAATGCTTGCTGAGGTACTTGATGAAAATGGAATCGAATATATTCCAATGATTGGCGAAGCCGCATTTTATGGTCCGAAGCTTGATATTCAAATTAAAACTGCTTTAGGTCACGATTTAACTTTGTCAACGATTCAACTGGATTTCTTATTACCACAACGTTTTGAATTATCTTATATTGATGAAAATGGCGAAAAAGTAACACCAGTCGTTATTCACCGTGGCTTTATCTCAACATATGAGCGTCTACTCGCATACCTTATCGAGCTATATAAAGGTGCATTTCCAATGTGGTTAGCGCCAACGCAAGTAACGATGATCCCTGTTAACAATAATTTCCATTCAGAATATGCTGATGAAATTGCTACACTACTGAAAAAGCATCGAATCCGCTTCAACTTAGATAATCGTGAAGAAAAGTTAGGTTATAAAATTCGTGAATCACAGACGAAGAAAGTGCCAATGCTAGTTGTTATCGGCGATAAAGAG
>Ga0131853_10010621_pt1 | contig 16837 bp, 8 predicted proteins | sample TergutLab28metaG_FD_92764 | JGI IMG/M metagenome (GOLD analysis project Ga0131853, IMG submission 92764) | Labiotermes labralis P1 segment gut microbial communities from Petit-Saut dam, French Guiana - Lab288 P1 (version 2) (version 2) | ecosystem: Host-associated > Arthropoda: Insects >...
ATGGACTGGATTGGGCTGGCCCAGGATAGAGGCAGGTGGCGGACGCTTGTGAGTGCGGTAATGAACTTTCGGGTTCCGTGAAATGCGGGGAATTTCTTGACTAGCTGCAAACCAGTTAGCTTCACAAGAAGGACTCTACATCATGGAGTAAGTAAGTATATTTGTAATATATTAAACCCTTTTTATATGTATCAGCTGACGTGTCGTGTTGCTATGTTTACTGTAACACCTTCCTGTTGTATTACGTTTCACTCTTTGACAACTCTTCCACTAGGCCGAAACTTGTCAAAGACGTATAATAAACAGTCGACATTTTTAAAACTGCTTGTATTTTTGGCTTAATTTTAATGATTTAAAAATAAATACTTGTACCTTGTAAATGCGCAACATTATAAGGTAAATAATGAGTTTCTTTTAAAAATGTTTTAATTACCTTGACTGGTTTCATTGCTCCGCTAAATTCAGCAAGATGGCTGCACAATATTCCTTTCGTAACTGAGTTATTTTTGTGTGAAAGTATCAATTATCCGAGAAAAAAAACCTTTAAATTTTCAGTTCAGTGCCCTGCCGCACGGTGTCCGTGACAATGGAAAAGAATAAGAATTCCTAGAAGACAAAAAAGCATCTCTCAAATTATTTTGATTTCAAGCACCACTTCCTGTGCAGCAAGGAATCCGACACCTCCTGGTGGAAATAAATTACTCGATGGTACTGGATTAATTCATTGAGGAAACAACAGGTAGCAAACTGCAACCTTCGTGTCTCAAATTAAGCTGAAGTCACACTCTATATTTGCTTTCTTTAACACAATTTAATAATTACTTACCCTCAATTCTTGGTTAATTTTAACAGACGTAATTACTAGTGTGTTTTACTATGCCGTCATGCATAGTTCCACCCTGTTTAACTTAACACTTCTCGCATGTTAGAAATTTTCCCGTGATGTCATCAAAAATGAAGTTCTAGGTAATGTTGTGTCTGATAACAAATTAGTGTTCACGTCCGTTTCACACAGTTAATATTATATGAGGGAATATAACAAAAATGTACCACTTCCGTACGATATGTTATTTCTGGCATCGCAAATATAAAAAGTATGGGGTATGGCAGTGTATAATTTGGCCGATAAGCAGGTACAAATATTTCTGAGAAACATGCTGTCTCCATTTGTTTATTATCTACCAAAGTACATGGAATAATGTTCCACAATAAAATAATCAATATCAGAGTTAAAGACTGAGATCGACTTGCATTTTATTTCAAGACCCTGTTCGTACCGCACAGAAAGCACTCTCCTTCTCGTTTGTATACAAAAGGCCGTTAATGACATGTGGGGAAATAATCGCCTTTTGTTCCGAAATCTGTATAAGACACCGACGTGCTCTGTGGGAAAACCATAGAGTTTTTTAGTGTTAAATCTCTTGGTATATGAAGTAACTACTAGTACTGAGAGGATTTACCCTCTAAATACAAATCTCTTACGGTTCCATTCTGAAGAATACAGTTAGAACTTAAAACAGGTGTTTAAATTTGACTGTATAGAGAGAAATATATTCTGTAATCTACTTTCCTTCCATATAATTGATGTTACTTGTTTCCTCAATAGCCTTCCATGCCTTTAGAATGGCCATTTTGCAAGAATTTTCTGTATTTTGCATCTCTTGCAAACATGATCGACTTAGACACAATAAGAAGTTACTTCTTTCTTAATTAGAGTCGAACTCGGTTAGAACGTCATTGAAAGGACCGAATAAATTGTGTCGTTATATACGAATGTCGTTGTAAGGGAGGTGCATGGTAACAGTGAAGGAAAAATATTTCAAGTCAGTAATACAGGCCTGAAGGCATATTACTAAATGTTAAGGTTATGATATTTCAAATTTAAATAACAAAATTTAAATATAATAATAATTATTTTTATATGATTGTAAATTTCCACACATTACGATAAATGTACATTTCACTTAGAATTAAAATTCAGGAATAAGAAGAACAAACGTTATTACAAGCATAGGACCACTCACACTTATCTCTTGTTTAAATCACTTACTCAGCGCCTCATCGACCTCAACTCGTTCAGGCTTTCGAAATAGCTTTAGTAACAATCCTTACTGTTCTACGCACTTTTAATTTGGGTTCCTTTTTTCCAAATCTTTTGGATAGTAGAATTTACGAGACCAAATTCCTGGAACCTCAAAACCTTCCTTTTATTCGTGACTGTAGCCATGTTACCACCTTACCAGTTTCCTGTTAAATGCAGGAGCAGAAATATAAAGATGGCAACTGTACGCACAAAGTGAATCGCCGTTACTATTGTCATTTTCCAGGCCTCGAATTTATGTAGCCATCTGAAGACGTAGAGAGAGAGAGTGCCTTCACAAGGACCAGGAGAATGATAGAATTCTCAAAATAAACTACTACTTGGAAAATTATTTTGGAACTGATGACTGGCAGTGTCGTTATATCCGAGGTAGTTGTTCTTGTGTGTGTCGTACTAAGCATGGCTGAAAAATATGTGTCTTGGGAAGAATCAGTTAATACCACAGAATATATAACGTTACAGGCGAGGTGTCGCACAAACCGAGGTCGTTATAACCGAATCCAGCTGTATTTAGAAGCCTATGTGAAATGTCTGTATAAGACGTTGGCAATTTACTGCATCACCCTCCAAATTACGAAGCACGTACTCGTTGCAAGGATCATAGTTTTGTGTTTTAGTTTTCAGAGAAATCAGTTTACTTCCTTCCCACCGGGCAAAAGTGATATATTTTACGTATGTTTTTCCTCCCATTAAAATATTAAACTTTTGAAGACGAAACATATCTCTTTTATACAGCGACCCACTGCGTATAGCACAGTCAACAGTCTTCACTTCGGCTATATAAAACGATTCTCTTAATGTATTCGTTTCTTAAAACCAAATACATGAAAAAGAATAAACGAATATATTAATAAGAAATGAGCGGAACAAACGCTTTTAAAACAATTTCTTATTTGTATGTAAAGCAAAAGTCGCTGTTTGATCTAAGATCCTTACAAAAAATGTAAAATCAATGTGAGCACTGAGTATAGTTTTTGATAATTATACCTGGTGTTGTGGGCCCGGTAGCTCAGTCGGTATAGCGACTGAGCTAAGGGCTGGACTATCCGGGATCGAATCCCGGTGGGGACGAGATTTTCCGCCCGTCCAGACCGGCCCTGGGGCCCACCCAGCCTCCTGTACAATGGGTACCGGGTCTTTCCTGGGGGTAAAATGCGGCTGAGGCGTGCTGCTGACCACTCACCCCCTTCTAGTGCCGCGGTCATGGAAGAGTAGAGCTATACCTCTACCCACCCTCTGGGCCAAACCGGGCCTGTAACGGGAACACTTTACCTTACCTGATGTCACGTAAAGTAACCGCTATACTTGTAAACTTCAACATCATCATTACGGACACAAACTGGGCAATTTTCGTGAAACTGGCATTAAAATATAGAATCGGGACCACGTCAGTTTGGTAGTCCTGATAACAATAAGACAGTATGTACGATCTCAAAGCGGTATTGACGACGAGTCAAGTCTTCGGGGATGTTACATTGTGTTGACTGTTAAATACAGTTACAGCAGTGCGTGTAACTTCGGCCTCTATACGTGGATTGTTAAACCATGAATAAGGAGACAACACAGTCCTTCGAAATATCTGTACATATCTGCGCGTCGTGATGGCGTGAACTCCCGGAAGATTTTATTCTTCATAATGCCAACAGTACAGTCTTGTGTATTTTCTGACACGAATTCTAGTAACGCCATTCACTGTGTAACTTCTACAAACAGACACATAAAAATCTTTTACTAATATTTTTATATTTTGAGGGGAAGTGGACAATAAAAGCTTGAGAGGCGTGAGACGTATGCTGATATGTGATGTATAAAGGAATTTTATAAGCTAATGTGTAAAATATATAAGTAGATTACTTCCATAGTGTCCCTGCCATTTTGAATAAGGACCTTCACTGTCATTGTAACTTGTTCTTACGGTCCTGCTTGCAATGTGACTATAGAATCTGGGTGTAAAAAATGGCTTCCGATCTTAGGACTTCCTCCACGTTTACAGCAGAAAGACATTTCACAAGCAAACAACTCAGCAATTCCAGTAATGTCATTCGAAGTTCGCTGACCGAAGACCAGAGACATTATAAAAATGATCTTATAATGTACAACCCTAGTAACAACTCCAGCTATTCTCTCATGTTGGCCAAAACGCATCCTGAAATGAACAAAATTATTCATTAATCCGTGAGACTCTTAAACATTAAGTTTATATTCTGCTATTTATCAACCTTCTGTGTGTAACCTCCTGTTCCCAAACAATGATAATTTAATGCAGATCCATCACCGAAAAACAGAAGCTTTTGTGTTACAACAAGGCTGTTACTGTAACCTAGCAACTACACGGATAAAAAATCTAGTAATAGATGAAAAGTTTCATAAGATTGTAGAAGCTTAATTGCGTCCAAAAAACGTCAGTAAAAGTGTTCTGTTTCTTCGGATGCACGACACCAAACCTCAAGCCCATTAATCTGTGTTGTCGTAATCAGGGTCTTAATATCCGCAACAATTACTCAATTATTGTACCAACTACAGCACATATATAAAATTTATACATTAAAACATTAAAAACCGACATGTTTCGGTACTAGGACCATCATCAGGGAGCCGTATCGTCCTTGCTAAAGTCACACTATAAAAAGTCACATTAACTTTAGCAAGGACGATACGGCTCCCTGATGATGGTTCTAGGACCGAAACATGTCGGAGCTTTTTTAATGTTTTAATGCGTAAATTTTATAAATTGTATATAAGTGCAGTGGTTGGTATAATAATTGAGTAACTCAACAACATGCACGGTATAACAACGAAAATCCGCAACAAATTTCGCCTTCCTCTGTCAATTTACGGGTCTTTTCCTTCTGTGCCTTAAAACATGCACTAGACCATAGAAAGTACATACGTGCTTCAACAGGAGAAACACTTAAAATTTCAAAGTATCGTGTATTTGGTATCTTGTACATAGTAGGGCTACCTGTTTTTGGTAGGAATATTAATGTTTCCCTAATTTTAAAGTTACAGTTTAATTAATTATTTAAGTTCTTACATATGTTCAGGCCTAATTGAGGTAATATTAGAAATTCCTTTAGTCTCACTTAGTGCTTTCGTTATTTGGATAGATTGTTAGCCAAAATTTTGTCATTTAATTTCTTATTAATTGAATTTCCATTTTATCTGGTAGGTGTTCAATTGTTTATTTACACAGGCGTTTGACTAATTAGATGCTAGAGTCGTTTGTAAGCTGAAGGACCACGAAATTAAGGTGTTTATTTAAGTATAAATATTGCAGAGAAATGAACACAAGACGCGATACCCTGCAAACAGCCCCACAGTCGATTGTAAGATGGATGTCCTCTACGTTTCTTCTTCAAGCAGTTCTGTCTTTGCGCTACCATTTCTATGGTTTCTGCAAGAACTCGCTTATAGGTCACGCTGAAAACGTACGATGTAGATGTAAAAAAGACGTGCTGGTTGTCCCTAGGGTATACACCCGTGCATTTTCCAACTGCAAGTTTATGTGTTTAATTTCACTGATTACTGATGCATGTTGAAGATAGAACGACAGAAAGTATATAATTCCAAACGCAAAGCTTGCAGTAATTTTGTATCGTCATAACACTTTCATGGAATGAGATCAAGATCATTTGAAATACAAAGCAAGGGGGTGACTATGGTAATGGCACCGCATCCTTTCTATGTAGAAAGTAGTCACGTCATTTGTTGACCGAGCAGTTAAGAATTCCTGTGTTTCGATATTTCTGTTTTTTTTTTTTAGGAAATATTTTTATCGCCTGTAAATATTGAAGTCTAATTTCTTTTAATTACCAACCACTTCGTGAAGACTTATTGGAGACAGGAGGTAATATTTTGTGCATTTTTGGCCTCGGTGCAGGGGATGAGCGATCAATTTTGGGCCCGGAACGATTTACCCAGAGAGAAACTTTTCCGACCCCGTTTGGATTGGAGGCTTCCTGGGACCAACCCGCTCAGGACACTGCGTGGAGAAAAGACCCTCTTGTCCTTGCTGAGAATAGAACTCTGAATTTCGGTTTCCCATTTCGTAGTCTAGACACTGTATTGACTGTAGTTTTCCAGCAGGCACCCCCCCCCCCAAATCAATAAGTTTAAATTTTGATGTACGTAACACTAGTTTAATTCAGGGGTGTTGACACGTTTGCCACTATTCCCAGGGGACCACTGCAAAGAAACCAGTACATGCCACATTCATTTTTCCCCCACATTCTTCTTGGTCCACATTTCACAGCCATCTATCTTTTGACGCTCCGGATGTAACGCTCAGGATTTCGATAACAGTTAGCAGATAGATGCAGATATTTGGATCATAATGTCTATTTATCATTTACTCTATTACGTACGGCATTCATAATGACTGACTTCAACATCAGTTCGAAATAATTTCTTTGAGATCTTCATCTATCACGTGTTTGGAACTGCGTATTGTCTACACATGACACTATCGGATGTTAATTATGTTCACTGTGGAAATCTCGCTGTACCCCAGAGGATAAGTCATTAAACAAGCCTAATGACGGGGTGGATTTTGTTGAGATTAGAGTCCCTCACAGCGCTATGCATCAAACCTTTTGCGTTATAGTTTATGATACGATTTGAACAAAATCCATAATGCAGAAATGATACTATTTGAACAGTAAAATTTTCTGAGATGTAAAGTTGTGTTATTTTGTTAGCTCCTTTTGCTTCGAAGTTTCTAGGACCCTTCCTAACTTGAGGAAATAAAACAAAAACACAGCTTCATATCACAGAAGAATTTAAACTTCAGCAGTACTGTGAGATATGTCTGAGTCTCAAATTACATTCGCCAATTAAAGATGAGACCATCAAGCTCCCTCGAAACTGAGGACATCTTCCACCCATTGACGCCGCACCGTATCACAGAAGAAGGATAACTCATCTGCTTCGCTGCCAAAATCTGCAATCCCTCACATGACATTTCTGGTTTGTCGGTGAACACTGATGCTGCAAAGAAACCTTTCGCCTATAGCGTGGAAGGTTAATACAAAACAAACTACATGAGGTCATATCCCAGCTTTCAGTAGCCTTGAAAAGGATTTTGTGTTAATTGCGAAAATAAATTCTTCAAAACAAAGTATGCTACTAGAGAGAGTTGTTATAATTGTAGCACTGGTATCGCATATTAATGATGCTCATACACATATGCTACATTAAGATACAGGGGCCTAATTTGTTACAGGGGTAAATTGGCAAAACGGTCATAATTGACACCGATACCGCCAGATAGCAGCACGTGGCAAGCTGTACTATTCAATATTTTCTCCAGAGAGCAGTCAGCAAGTGTCAGTGCTGTGTGAACCGTGAGAGGAATGTGGTTTGATATTTTCTCTTTTCCAGCTTTACTAGTTTTCCACACAGTATAAAATATGTTGTGATTAAAATTTGGTTATAGCTACATGTGATGTGCCACACAAGAGTGATACTCCCTAGTAAGAACTGTATAGACATCTGTTGTGTTTGGGCATAACACAGTGGCGACGCGGTTGGTCGGCACGCACAACGTCGAATTTGTTGGCTGTGTAGCAACTTGTCCCGATTTCGCGTAGTAACTTAGTGGTTACATTTCTACCAATCTGAACTTTTCTTTCCCTTTAAGAAGATAAAAAATGCTTACTTGCAAGAAGAGGTCAGATAGGTGGAACGCGCTCCCTGATGCACTACTACAGCTGGAGAGATGTGAGAAATATGGAAGTTCAAATAGGAGCGAAGGATTTTCAGATTCCGTTTATTTCTATCATACGATACTGCAAAATATAAGAGACTGTGACAGAGAAGCACCTCACCAACACCGTCACTGAACACAGAGTGCACTCCACACATTTAGCAAAATGTACATCCACTGGGGTATATGAAAAAGAGCATTTCTCTAAGATATATAACACATCGTGTAGAGCTCTTCGAAAAAAACACCAGAAGTTCTGTTACTAGGTGGCAAGGATCTGCGTTTGTCCTCACGGCAGTAGACTACTGCCAGCAGAATGGAGTGACCGTCTTCAATGTTTCTCTCTAGCTTACATGTAAACACTCCATCCCCTTAACAGATCCGTCAAGGACCACTTAAGACTATATGAAATGCATATATCTTGCTTGCATAAATAACCACTGGAGCGCATCAGTCACAACATTTGACATTCATTCCAACATCAACTCCTCTTTGCATCTGGCTTCTTCTCCTACAAATACCAGGTTTCTGGAATTTATCCCTTCAAAATGGTAATTTTTCAAGAAGAAGAATTTGTATAAACATGTGTTGCAGTTAGAGCTATACCTCTTGTAGATTCAGCAATTTCCAATATCAACAGTAAACTTCCTGCGTAATTGATGATTCTCTCGGGCAAACATTATATTCTTTACAAGGAAAAACACACTCTGCTACCCCAGGGGACTTTCGAAGCTCTCTTAAACCGGACCCACAAAGAGGAATATTGTAAACAGGGTCAAAGAACAACTGCCGTGTTGACTAATACTGCTGTCAAAAATTCTTTGACAATAATTACAACACACGGCTTGGGAAGAAACGGTAGAAGGACTGGATCTAAAGGAAGGGGAAAGAAAAGCGCGCGCAATATATCTACACAGAGATTTATATAAACAAAATAAAAAATCCAAAAATTTTGGTAACAGTGTCTGAGAAGAATCTAAGGACACATTGTGGCTGTACAGCCTCGTGCACAGATTCCATATATGAGTCCGGAAAAATGTGGATTCGGTGCATATATTGTAATTAGTAATTACACGAAAAATGTGCTGATGGCAGTCTCAAAATCCGTCGCTTAAATTGCCGTCCGATGGACCGGAATACTTTATCTATAAATAAGAATATATTCTTTTATGGCAGTTTGCTCCTGTATTGCTTTAGTTTCCGTCTGATTTCCTTTTCTTTGTGATTAAATGTGCTCAGTTATGGGCCGACTTTTTATTTCCCTATACATGTTTTAGTACCTCACAAAATTTATAGCCTATAATGCTTGTATCGTAAGAAATGTATTAAATATCCTTTTTTATTGTCACACTGAAATAATCGCCCATTTGTTTTCTGTATATTTTTACCACAAGCTAACTTGCTCCACTTGCAGCGCAGATTAACACAAGTGCAGAGATAAGGGCAAGAGACCCCCTCCACTTGGTTACAAATACCGTGAAAGCTATAACGTTCAAATATTTACTCAGCTACGTAAAAAAGTCGCCACATTTTTTAAAGTTAGATTTAATTACTGTGTTTAGAATATTCTGCCATTGTGTATCACCTTTAACCAGATTAATCCAGTTTACAAACTCATTTACATTGTTATATGGCACATTGTTATGTTACTGTTGTCAATGTGTGCTTAACAACAGAGTCTCCGTGTCACTGAATGTATGCACAGACACACCCAAGTACTGTGGTGAAACAAACTGCTTGAAGTTTGTCTTCAGCAGGTCAGCTACAAGCAGGTTCACTTTACAAATGAATAAAATGAGCGGGTACCAGGCTCTTTCGACCTAGCGTTTCCAATTTCAGGTCTTCCCAGAAACTAGGGCCTGTGTCATGTGCTTCAAGTTGCAAGTTATAAGGTGAAACGTTGTCATTGATATATTTGCTAATATGAAAACTACTGTGGAATTCCATTCAAATATGCAGCATTAGATTAATCTTTCCTATCTTTTCACAAGAATTTACATTTCAGATTTCACTAGCGATTCATACAAGTGTATAGGCCCAACACACACACACTAGTGTGTACTACAAGCAGCATTTAATCCAACTTTTTTTGCGTTTTTTAAGTAAAAAAGAAAGATAAAACAATCCCTATCCATGCCTGGACAGGCCCTGAGGGTTCCAGGATTATGAGACTCCAAGATTTCCAGACACTCAGCAAATTGAGGTGCTAAGATTGTCAGCTGTACGCACCGGCCGCCTTTACCACACACGAAATATTTCGATACTCGTTTCTGTTAGAGGCTGAGTCGACACCAAGGCCACAGTGCGGCCAGAAGGATTATGTCAATAAAAAATCCCAATGACAGCGCCGGGAAACAAATCCTGGAAATTTCTACTTGTAGCGCAGTTCTTTTATTTGGTACGTATGTTGTGAATGTACAACTGTTAAGAAAATCGTTTTAGAAATTATTTTAAATTAAGATAATTTTAGATAATCTGAAGGTTGTTTGACCGTACATCTTCCTCATGAAATAAATTTAAATGCCAAATTGATGCAACAGGGTAATTTTATTGATGTGTTCTTAGCTCGACATGTTTCGGGTACATACGCCCATCATCAGGAACATTAGAGGTTGAAATTCAGCACATGGTTTTCTGCACCGAGTTTGTGGATGGGTGGTGGTCTTGAGAGCCGCTGAGTAGGTCGTGTGTATGGTGCGGATGGTGCACAGCGCACGACCTAAGCAGCGGCTCTCAAGACCACCACCCATCCACAAACTCGGTGCAGAAAACCATGTGCTGCAACTCAACATCTGATGCTCCTGATGGTGGGCGCATGCGCCTGGAGCATGTCGAGCTGAGAACACATCAATAAAATTACTTTGTTGCATCAAGCTGGCATTTCACTTAATATCAATTTTAGATAAATTCTCTAAATAACTCAGTGGAGTAGATATCTTCGAGAAAGTTCTTCAGTTAGTAAAAAGTTCCCAGCATTTAATGGAACAAAAACTGCATTACTGCTTTCACAACGGACTGTCTGATTCAGGTAATTCAAATCCATACTTTTCCCTCCTATTTACTGAATATCCGATTTAATATGATCCATTCATCTTCGCCTAGGTTGTCAAAACAATCTCTTTCTTTTACGTCTTCATACCAAAACCTGCATGCATTTTTTTTTCACACGTTGTGCTGTATGTCGTCTGGATAACATGTGGTGAGCAATTCAAATCATGTAGCTTTCCATACGTAATTTTCTAAGTTCTATCGTTACTTCCTGCCTACTAGCCTCAAATATTTTTCACAAAAGCCTACATTTTAAATGTCCTCAGCCCGTATTTTCCTTCCATATGAGATGCCAAACTTTACACCTAAGTAAAATAACCTCAAGTGTAAAACTCTGTATGCTTTGATCTTTATATTCGTGGATAGGAAAGGGAAGACAAATGAATTTGTACTGAATGTTAGCAGGTATTAGAGAGTTATTCGAAATGATTGTCGGGGTTTTAACAACTTGTCATACACAATCCACTTGAGATGTGAATATATGTATTTTTTTATTTAATAGAACAACACTTCAAGTGTTTGTTACATACCTTACAGGTTCTCTATATGTGACCGTTTGTGATTCTATAAACATCAACAAGATAATCGAGTTCATTCCAAACTGTTTGTAGTATGACAGCGGTGATGGTTTGAATGGCGGTTCTGATTCGTACCTTCAGTTCCGGGATCCTTGACGTAATCCCATAGAAAGAAGTCACATGGGGTTGCATCTGGAGAACGAAGTGGCAAGTTGTTAAAACCGCGACAATCATTTCGAATAACCCTGTATTTAAATTTAACCTGTTCTTACCTTATTAAAACATGTCCATCTAACTGCAGACTGTGTGTTTCGAGTATTTCCCAACATTTTTCCTTTTCTTAATAAGAAAATGTTTATAAAAATATAAATATTTTTTTTAAGAAAGTATAATTTGGAAGAAGTCTAAATTCAAGCGACTCTGGGTTCATAGCCAGACCTATGCCAAACTTAAAAGAATGGCACGAATCATATAAGCCTACATTAAAAATTAAACCTTCCTCTTCCTCGCGTTACAAACTCCGTGCTGCTATATTATATAATTAGTTCTGAATTCAGTTTTATTGCTCACCGTGTACCATATTTTTATGGCATAAGGTTACTGGGCTGAAATATAAGGGACTTTTCGTGTTTTGCCACAAAATATGTAATCATAATATTCGGGCTGATACCTCGAATTTATTATTTATTCAATTCCGAATATTTGCATCTTCAACCCTGAAGATGGTGGCATCACGTTCCTCCGATACCTTCACGTCGAAATATAAGCCTACATCGAATCAGACGATATAAGGCCATAAACAACAATACTTAAATACACATTTTTATGAATTGTAATGTTTAATGTGTGATGCAGCGGCGATATACCAACGCATTGAGGTAGGCTTAAATATTTTTCCTGTTAAATGTGGGAACTAACATAGAAATTACCTGTAATTGACGTCTGTTCTGTAACTATCGTGAACCAAAAAGCGGTGAATTATAAACTGTTGTTCCTAAGCTTACAGCGTCGTTATTTGCATATTCATTGGCAGGGAGCATGAGCTCTATAATCTCGCTGGCGGGTTGGACAGTTAGTGGCCAGACGAAATGAAGCCTCCATTTGAAATGTATGTTATCAGTAACGTACGAGTTGATGAAGCATAATATTGCTATAGTCGAGGCTTGGATATCTTGGTATCCTGATTCCTGTTGGGACAGTAGAAAACTGCACACTATAAATCGAATAACTTGAAAAGTTATTAACCTATAGGCCGTTAAGAATATTTCGTATTTATTAGCAATCTGAATGTCCCTCATCATTTAAATTTTATGTACGTGGATCCGTGCACCGTGAATCGACTTTAATAACTGTCCAACAAGATGCGACTTATTCAGTTTATTACATTTCTGTAGACAGCTCTACATGTTTCGGGTGCTGACACCCATTATCAAGAGCTGGTACAGCTGTAATTACAGATTCTGGTATTAATTAACCGGAGATACTACCGTCCGCTCTCGTTGTTGAGTTGGAACTGATTCATGTGTATAATACGGTATACCTACCGTATGATACATATGAATCAGTTCCAACTCAACAAGGAGAGCGGATGGTATTGGATCCGGTTAATCAGTACCAGAATCTGTATTTACAGCTGTACCAGCTCCTGATGATGGGTGTCAGCACCCGAAACATGTAGAGCTGCCTACAGAAATGTAATAAACTGAATAAGTCGCATCTTGTTGGACAGTTATTAAAGTCCCTCATCATTTTCATTAAAGTCCGAAATTTTACTTCACCATGAACCAATTCAACATTTTAGACTCAATTCCTTGAAAATTTATGTTTATAGTACGTCCCTTTTTAGGCCCAAGATACCGAACATGCTGTACCTTACGAAGTTTCCGACCATACTTATGCAGGAATAGGCACTTGCTTTTTCCTGCAGATTTCCTATATTTCTCGCCTAAATAATCCTCACTGACATGGGCAAATAAATTATATTTTTGTAAAAAAAAATGTGCAGATCCTTGAATTTGTCAGTCATCATGCCACTGCCTCTTCTAGGTCTAAATTTCCTCTCAGCCACTTTGTTGCCGTGAATTATCACTACAATCCAATATTAAGGCAACAACAAGGTATAATTTACCTCATTCTGCTTAATAACCTTGCTTTGTAAATGACACAAACGTTTATATTACAACGTTAAAGCACTGAACTACTCTTCAGCCTTGCTACAGTTATGGTTATCGGTAATGGGATCGCTATGAGGTACCGACATTTATAGCTCATCTCTAAATCACAGAACGTTTCTTTCGAGTGTTTCCGAGTTCTTTTTTGCTATTTTTTTTTTTTACTAATTTGTAAGTAATTTCCTATAAATATTGAACATTAATGACAGCAATTTGGTACCCTTTGTTGAAGTTGATACAGAGTGGTTGATACAGGATGGTTGATACAGAGTGGTTGATACAAGGTGGTTGATACAGAGTGGTTGATACAAGGTGGTTGATACTGGGTGGTTGATAAAGGTGGTTAATACTGGGTGATTGATACTGGGTGGTTGGTACAAGGTGGTTGATACAGGGTGGTTGATACAGAGTGGTTGATACTGGGTGGTTGATAAAAGGTGGTTGATATAGGGTGGTTGATACAGGATGGTTGATACTGGGTGGTTAATACAAGGTGGTTGATAATGGGTGGTTGATACAAGGTGGTTGATACAAGGTGGTTGATACTGGGTAGTAGATGCTGGTAATAAATAGAAGGCCGCATTTATTTAATTAAATTAATCGGATTGGTATTGTGACAACTGATTTGAGGAACTCTTCTCTATGCAAACATCTTTGCACGTGAACATAACATTGTTTTTATGTTAAATTTTATGCTACGTATTCGAAAATTATAAGTCCAACAATTCCCTTAGTTAAATAGGTTCTGACATTTGGCACACAATGTGGAAATAAGTGTTAAAGTTCGAATCATCGGGGACTAAAGCAAGAGAGCTTAATATTATTAATAAAAGAAATAAGCGTTTCACCTGACCATAAACTAATTTAAACTGATCCCACCCCAACACACACTCGCTGTAAACTAACTTTGTTAGTACAGTTTCCTTCCAACCCCCAAGTCCCCAAAGATGCTATTCGTATAACACTGAATTTAATTTTAAGCTTCTCTAAGTATCTCACCATTAAGACTATAGTGGAGTGCAGTTATTATTCACGTTGTCTGGACTCCTGTATATAGATGGAGAAACATGTTCAGCACCAGCACAATTTAAGTAACATGTTCAGCACCAGGACAATTTAAGTAACAGGACAGCATTATATCGTGTAAAGCAGTGTTTCTCAATCTTTGTGAGGTCCCGGCCCGATAAATTCTTTTTTCATAAGACGAGGGCCCGGTCCCAACAGATTTACTCGTCCGTACCTTTCCAATTTTTTTTAAATCCATACATTAAATCAACATAAGTATTAATAATTAATTACGGCAAAATCATAAAGAGTATTAGTACAATTATGTGTACGGTGTGGCATGTTGTCAAATATAAAATTACATTTAAATTAGTTATCAATTCCAGGAGAATCTCTCGCGGCCCGTTAAAATTGATGCCAGGGCCCGATACCGGACCTCGGCCCGGCGGTTGAGAAACACTGGTGTAAAGGAATATGTTCCCCCCCCCCCCGGTTAACTTTTGGATAGGTAGCCGTGTTAAGTATTACTTTACTATACATTCTGATGATTCATTTCTATTCTACTCAGTAGCTTGATTCTGTATTATTCCTTTTCTTTTCTGTTTAAGAACTTGGGCACTACTGGCCGACGGTGCCCCCGGATTTCACATTGCACTGTCGGCATATGCAGGAATGCCAACTGTTTTTTTATCTACAGCAAGCAATAACTCATTAATGTTTTGATGGAAATAAGCTGATTGTTATAAATGTGGTTAGAAATCGAAAATTAGTCCTTTAAGGAGGAAACGTAACCTGTTTTGAACACTTTCTCGAAATTGTGAAAAACGACTATAAGTTTCTCTCTGTTTCTCTTCGTTCGTCTGTCTGTCTCACTGTCTTCTTGGAACATCTCGGCTCCCACTGGACGGATTTTCATGAAATTTGATATTGTAGGTCTTTTTTTTCTAAAATCCTTCAGGAAAATTCAAACTTCATTCAATTTTGACAAGTAAAGTGGGTACTTTACATGAAAACCTGTGCATATTTGTGACAATATGTCGCTGAGTTATTCTTAAAATGAACAATGTTAAAAACTAGCAGAGAAAATAAATCCCACATTATATGCTCAATAAATCTGTCCCGAAAATCGTGCACTTTATGAGATAATGTGGAAAATTCCGGTACAGCCAGATAGGCCACAGATGATAATACGAAGCGAAAAATATGTGATTTGCATGCTGTGTAACTAAGGCACGACTACACACGCACACACGTACAAAGATACATACATACACACACACACACACACATACACACACTCACATACACATGCACACACACACACACACACTCAGAATATTTATTATTTATTCCTTTTCCACAGAAACATTGTTCACGCGATGGCGTCTCAATTTTGTAAAATTGTGCTGCAGTGCCTGTATTGTTTGCGTGAAGACTCAGATCGTACGGCTTAAAGAACACACCCTTCCCTGTTATAAGGACCAGTCAGTTAATGCTATATAGTGAAATAATTTCTGTTCTGCGATCGACACAAAACACTAAAATTCATCTTTAGGCAGAAGATATAATTTTTTCATTTTTTAAGCTCATGATTCCGTGCATCATAATTCAATATTAAATAAAAATCCAACTACATGCAACAGTATGCAGTCCGGTTTATTTTACTGCTGAATCACTCTACATGTTTAGGATGTCACAGCACCTATCATCATGAGTACTGAAAACTGTAACCGCAGCCTCCGGTACATGTCATAATATCGGCACAGTTACGCCCATCATCAGGAGTACTAAAAACTGTAACAGCAGCCTCCGGTACAGGTCATAATATCGGTACAGCTCCTCCCATCATCAGGAGTACTAAAAACTGTAACCGCAGCCTCCGGTACAGATCATAATATCGGTACAGCTACTCCCATCATCAGGAATACTAAAAACTGTAACCGCAGCTTCCGGTACAGGTCATAATAACGGTACAGCTAATCCCATCATCAGGAGTACAAAAAACTCTAACCGCAGCCTCCGGTACAGGTCATAATATCGGTACAGCTACTCCCATCATCAGGAGTACTAAAACTGGAACCGCAGCCTCCGGTACAGGTCATAATATCGGTACAGCTACTCCCATCATCAGGAGTACTAAAAACTGTAACAGCAGCCTCCGGTACAGGTCATAATATCGGTACAGCTACTCCCATCATCAGGAGTACTAATAACTGTAACCGCAGCCTCCGGTACAGGTCATAATATCGGTACAGCTACTCCCATCATCAGGAGTACTAAAAACTGGAAC
>Ga0131853_10010623_pt1 | contig 16835 bp, 9 predicted proteins | sample TergutLab28metaG_FD_92764 | JGI IMG/M metagenome (GOLD analysis project Ga0131853, IMG submission 92764) | Labiotermes labralis P1 segment gut microbial communities from Petit-Saut dam, French Guiana - Lab288 P1 (version 2) (version 2) | ecosystem: Host-associated > Arthropoda: Insects >...
AACTGTACTGTACCGCCATATTCAGCTGTCCCTCACTACATACACAATACAGCTACACTGTACATAAACTGTACTGTACCGCCAAGTTCATCTGTCCCTCACTACATACACAATACAGCTACACTGAACATAAAATATGCTCTACCGCCATATTCAGCTGTCTCTCACTACATACAAAATACAGCTACACTCTACATAAACTGTACTGTACCGCCATATTCAGCTGTCCCACATTACATAAACAATACAGCTGCACTGTATATAAAAACTACTGTACTGCAATATCCATCTGTCCTTCACTACATAAACAATACAGCTACATTGTACATAATTTATACTGTAACGACATATAAATCTGTCCCTCACTACATACACAGAACAGCTACAACCTATATAATTTTAATATATCGCCATAAAATCGATCCCTCACTACATACACAATACAGCTGCACGGTACATAATATGTACTGTACCGCCATGTTCAATGTCCTTCACTATGTACACAATACAGCTACACTGTAAATAAAATCAACTGTACCGCTATAATCAGCTGTCCCTCACTACCTAAAAATTATATCTACCTTGTATATTCACTGTATTGTACCGACATATTCGGCTGTCCCTCACTACATACACAATACAGCTACACTGTTCATAAATTGTACTGTACCGCCATATTCAGCTGTCCCTCACTACATACACAATACAGCTACACTGTACATAAACTGTACTGTACCGCCCTATTCAGCTGTCCCTCACTACATACACAATACAGCTACACTGTACATAAACTATACTGTACCGGCATATTCGGCTGTCCCTCACTACATACACAATACAGCTACACTGTACATAAACTGTACTGTACCGCCATGTTCAGCTGTCCCTCACTACATACACAATACAGCTACACTGTACATAAACTGTACTGTACCACCATGTTCGGCTGTCCCTCACTACATACACAATACAGCTACACTCTATAAAAATATAGGGTACCGCTAAATAATGTTTTTATTCACTACATAAACAAGAGTGCTGCACTGTAAATACAATATAATTTACAGCCATGTTCATGTGTCCCTCACTACCTATATCATATATCTACAATGTACATAAAATCTAATTTCCGCCATACTCTGCTATTCCTCTCTACATACACAATACAGATTCATGTTTATAAAGTGTACTGTACCGCAATATATCTCTGTCCCTCACAACATATATATTACAGCGACACTGTTTACAATGTGTACTGTACCGCCATGTACAGCTGTCCTTCAGTACATACACAATACAGCTACACTGTACATAAACTATATTTTACCGCCATTTTCAATTGTCCCTCACTACATATAAAATACAGCTACACTGTACAAAATCTCTACTCTAACGCCTTGTTCAACTGTCCCTCGCCATATATACAATAGAGCTACACTGTATATAAAATGTACTGTACCGCCAATTTCACCTGTCCCTCACTACGTACTCAATACAGCTACATTGTAAATAAACTGTATTTTAGAGCAATTTTCAACTGTCCCTCACTACATAAACAGTGCAGCTACATTGTATATAATCTGTACTGTACCGCCATATTCAAATGTCCCCCATTACGTACACAATACAAGTACACTCTACATAAAATTTACTATACTGCCATGTTCACTTTTCCCTATGTAAATAAATAATACAGCAACACAATACATAAAATTTACTTTACCGCAATTTTCAACTCTCCCTCTCCAAATACACAATACAGCTACACAGATAACTAACTGTTCTGTACCGCCATTTTCAGCTGTCCCTCACTACATACACAATACAGCTAAACTGTATATAAACTGTTCTCTACCGCCATGTTCAGCTGTCCCTCACTACATACACAATACAGCTACACAGATAATTAACTGTTCTGTACCGCCATGTTCAGCTGTCCCTCACTACATACACAATACAGCTAAACTGTACATAAACTGTACTGTACCGCCATATTCAGCTGTCCCTCACTACATACACAATACAGCTACACTGTACATAAACTGTACTGTACCGCCATATTCAGCTGTCCCTCACTTCATACACAATACAGCTACACTGTACACAAAATCTACTCTACCGCCATGTGCAACTGTCTCTCACTACATACACAATTCAGATACACTGTTCCTGATCTCTACCGTGGTATTACTTTCGTCCGTCCAGAAACACATTCGTTATGAATATAATACGCTCTGCAAATTTTGTGATCGCTGTTAGTGCCTACACAGATACACAGTCTTTGGACACAGGTGTCACTGTCACGTCACATAATTAAATATATTGACATTTTTAGCCATATCTGTAGTGACGTGTTTTGTCAAAGCAAATAATTTTTTTTAAATTTGTTTACTTATTTTATATATATATATACATATGTGTGTGTGTGTGTATGTGCGTGTATGTTGGTTTGTGTGTATTTTAGTGTGCTGTGTGTGGTTGTGTGTGTTTTTTGTGGTGTGGTGTGTGTGTTTTTGTGGGTGTGTCGTATGTGATGTTCTGTGTGTGTGTGTGTGTGTCTATCTGTTTCATTGGGTGGTTTTGTGAAGATTTTTTATGTTAGGTGGGTGTTTTTTGTGTGGTGTGGTGTGTTTGTGGTTGTGTTTGTGTGTTTGTGTGTGGATTTTTGTGAATATGATTTTGTGTCTGTGTTCACTTACGTATTGTTTTGTGTGTGTGTGGCTGGTATATGTGTGTGTGTGATTTTGTTGTGTTTGTGTGTTTGTGGTGTGTGTTTTTATGTTTCTTTGTGGTTTTGTGTATGTGTGTGAGTGTGGTATGTTTTTTCTTGTATGTGTGGTTGTGTGTTTGGTTTTGTTTGTGTGTTTTTTTTACACAATCTATTTACAACACGCACCACTACACAGTAACATTACATATTTTTTTTTTCCTTACATTAAATTTAATAATTTTTAGGAGCAAAGCAATTGTTAACCACATCATTACTTTATCCACCCTTAGCTGTTGTTCATAGATATTTCTACTTTTAATATAATGTAATTTAAATATTTTTTTTTAAATTTTTTTTCAGTTTGCTTGAGTTAGTGTCTAGAAGTTTAGTTTTCTTTCACTAAATATGCTTATATAAAATTCTCGAAATTAAGCATTGAATATTGTGTACCCGTTGTGTACAGTTGAGAGCCATTATAAATATATTGCAGTTTGTTGAAATCTATGGATTTGATAAGTTTTGAAAATGCGTTAAATATTTTGCTATCAAGTTGCTGTTGTTGGTGAGCCAGAATCATCCTCTGGAAATTATTAGTTGCTTCAAATTATTCCTTTGAAATCTCTTATTTTGCAATAATATATTAAGTGTTCTGATGATTGTTCCCTCATCACAGGGGCACATTGATTTATCAATTAATTTGGCATGTGGAAATATGATCATTTTCCCATGCCTAGAGGAAATTGCTGTGAAATCCGATGTTATTGGTATTTTCAGTTTTATTCTCTGTTCTGCTGTCGGGAAGAACCATCTGCATTGCGCTACTTTGTCAGTGCTCTCCCATTATCACTGCCATTTTCTGACCTCTTTCTTCTTTAGTTCAGTGCCAATTGTTGCTATCGGTATCCTATTGTATACTACATTTAGTTCACCGATATCCTCGGCTGCTGCATTGGCGAGCTTGTCTGCCAGCTCATTCCCCTCAATTCCAGTATGTGCCGTCACGAAACCGAAGCGGACCGACAAATTCTGCGTCATTAGTTGTCGATCATTGTGCCGTGTGTCTTCTATTAAGTGGCTGTGTAGAAAAATGATTCTCAACGACGCTAACGTATCCTTTGTACGGTGTAGCTCTTGGTCCACATATATTGCCGTTCCTGCTTCCAATTTTCCGCAAATTTTGCTTCTTTCTCTATAGATCTCTGTTCAGTACGGTGTTCTCTCATATATTTCCCTTATGTTCAGTCGTCTTGCAGGATGAGGCCATTCGTTAATCAGCAGCGGTATTTCGCATTTATTTTCACTTCGTTCTGCGTTGTGCTTTATTTTGTACAGCCTCGCCTTCTCCTCTATTTCAATTCCTATGTGTGGAACTGCAGCCATCATACATAAAGCTTCGAAAGATTAGATCTATACGCCTTCGTGAATTTAATACTTATCAGTTCTTGTACTATTTGCAACATGCGTAATTTTCTTTGTTTCACTGCGTCCTCACCCCAAACAGGTGCTCCGTACGGTAATAGAGGAATAAGTGCCCCTTCGTAAATTGTTTTAAGCGTTTTGTGGCTCAGACGCATATGAACTTTCGGTGTTCTGCCTAACATGTGAATCAGTTTAGTGCTCATCTCAGCTGTATAATTAATGTGAACGTTAAATATAAAATTTAAAGTCGATGTAGATTGATAATTTATCATTTATTTCGCCACTTCCAGGATTCCAATTTAAAATATATGTTAATAATTTTATTCCTTTTATCCTAGGTAACAGCAATAGCTTGAAATGGTTTCAATGAAATGGGCTTTGTTTTTTGTTGCCCAATTTTCTAATTTAGCAAGATTCCAGTTTGCACAAATTTCTGCTTCCGGAGGAGATTTATCTGTCGTCATAAAGGTGAGGTCATCTGCAAAGTGTATCATTTCAGTGTGACTGATGTGTGTATGTGTTTGTGTGTGTGCGTATATATATATGTGACTGTGTGTGTGTGTGTGTGGTTTGATTGGTGGCGTGTGTGGTGTGTTTGTGTGTATGTGTGGTGTGTGTGTGTGTGGTGTTTGTAGGTGTGTGTGTGTGTGTGCGGGGTGTGTTTGTGTGTGTGTGTGGTATGTGTATGTGGTTGTGTGTGAGTGTGTGTGTGTGAGTGGGTGTACGTGTGTGGATGTTTGTGTGAGTGTGTGGTGTGTGTGTCTTGGAGTGTGTGTGTGGGTTTTTGTGTGAGTGTGTGGGTGAGCGAGTGTGTGGATATTTGTGTGTGTGTGTTTGTGTTTGGGTGTGTGTGTGTGAGCGTGGGTGTTGTGTTTTTGGTGTGGTGTGTGTGTGCGTGGGTTTGTGTGTGTGTGTGTGGGTGTGTTTGCTTGTGTGTGTTTGTTGGAGTGGGTGTGTGGTTGCGTGTGTGTGTGGTGTGTTTGTGTGGGTGTGTGGTTGCGTGTGTGTGGCTCTTTGTTTGAGTGTGGACTTTGTGTGTGCTTGTGTGTGTGGTAGTTTGTGTGTGATCTGTCTGTGTGTTCGTGTTTGTGGGTGTGTGTGGGTGTGTGTGTCTGGTTGTGCGTGATTGTGTGTGTCGGTGTGGGCGAGTGGTTGTGTGTGCGGGTGTATGGTGATGTGTGTGTGTGTGTGTGTGTGTGAATTTGTGTGGTGTGAGTGTGGGTCCGTGTTTGTGGGACTGTGTGGGTGGGGTTGTGTGTTTTGGTGTGTGTGGGTTGTTTTGTGTGTGTGTGTGTTTGGGTTTGAGTTTTTTGCATGTGTGTTTGTGTGTGGTTTTTTTGTTTGAGTGTCTATTTTTGTATAAATATATCTGTGTGTTGAGGGTGTGTGTTTTGGTACAAGGGTGTTCGTGTGTGTATGGTGTGTGTGTGTCAGTTTTTGTGTGCTGGTGTGTGTTTTTGGTGGCGGCGTGGTTTGTGTCGGTGGTTAAGTGTTAGCTTGTGTCTTTGTTTGAAAGTGCGTGACGGTTTTTTTTGTGGGTGTGTGTTTCAGTGTGTGGGTTTGTTTGCTTATGTGTCGGTGTGAGTGTGTGAGTGTGGTTGTGTGTATGTGTGTGGGTGGGTTTGTGTGGGTGTGTGAGCGGATGTGTGTGACTGTGTGTGGGTGTGTTTATTTGTGTTCGTGTGTGGCTGTGTGTTTGTATGTGCGTGTGTGGAGTTCTGTGTGGGGTGTGGGTGTGTGTCCGTGTTTGTGGATGTGTGTGTGTGTGTGTGTGGGGGTGTGTTTGCGTTTGTGTGTGAGTGTGTGTTTGTGTGGTTGTGTGTTTGTGTGTGGGTTTTTGTGTTTGTGTGTGTGTGTGTGTGGGTGTGCGTGTCTTTGTTTTTATGTGTATGTTTGTGTATGTGTGTGTGTTTGTGGTTGTGCGTGGTTTTGAATGTGTGTGTGTGATTTTGAGGGTGGGTTTTTTGCGTATATATGTGTGGTTGTGTGTATGGTTTTGTGTCTGTGTGGGTGTGTGTTGTGGGCTTTGATATGTGTGTTTTTTTGTGGGTTTGTGTTTGTGTGTTTTTTTAATTTGTGCTTGTGACATACAGGTGTTCGGCAGAACAGATCGCATTATTAGTATTTGGACAGTAGGAGGAAACTGGACAGACTGACGAAGAAATTTGTGTAACGGGTCATTGACAACTGGTGCAGCACATCAGCCCGTATCACGGTTATTGGTTGGACAGGAAACGTACTATGGAGAAATGAATAATTTACACGAAATTTGTATTTGGAAAACCTGAATGGATGTGCCATGTTGGGATATCTAGACGTTGATTGTTAAAGAAAAGCAGTAAGCCGGTCTGGCTTAATGCGTTATAATTTTTAAATTTCAGATCAGAATCTTACATGTTTTTGCTTAGTCACTTCATGTCCCACTGCACATAATGCTCAGAATATTAAATATAATTTTTTTAAATTTATTTACAAAATTTATCTTATTTTCTGATGTAATATCCACCTCACTTCTGTCACGAGTCATCGCACTGTGCTGCTGCTGTGCTGCTGTACGTCCATAATGTAGTCACTTTGCGAAATGTGTAGACGCGACAGTAATTCCATATTCGTTAATAATACGTGTCATGGCAGAAAACGCATGGCAAATGCGCGGCTTTGGAACGATATCACAATCTGGACTGACTGATCTAAGGGATAAAACAGAACGTGACGTCAGAACTGCGTTCGGTTTGTTGGCTTTAATGGAATGTACAAAGGAGAAGAAATGTTTGTGGAGAAACTTGAGGGTAGAAATTGCGCGCGTGTTCTAAATTATACGTGGCAATTTGAGGCCAGATTTTGACTGTTGTTATTTGAAACACAGAAGGTACAGTGTATATCTGTTCTTAGGACCAGCGAAGTTGAGGTGCCTAAAGCAACATTGCCTCTTGATTGCATTATTGGGGACAAATACGACACAGTTCAGATACTTGTATTTCCAAATGTTCGGAACTGCGTCCTGACGTAATTAGAAACCTTGATACATTTTCTACTATAGCAGGTTGTTCCTACAAATCCCAGTGAGAACAAGTGACTATTCAGTAGTTTTCCCCCACTCTCCTGCTGCTCTGCCGGTTACTCTCAGCTCAGTCTAAGTCTGCCTGTCATTAACTGATGTCTACTGCTTTGTGGAACAAAACTGTTCTTCAGTAACTGTGCGCATTTTATGATCCCCACATTTATTTATACTGTATTAAACTAAACGTTCAACTTTAATACGCACCTACAGTTATTTGTTTTATTTCAAAATTCTTGGGAACAAACACGCAGTTTGTATCGAGAATGGACTGCAGTGTTAATGACTGCCTTTTGGGGTCGGAGTGATAAGCAATCCGGGTTCAACAGTAAACTGTGTGGGCAATATATTTTGGTTTGGGATGTTCCAACACGTGGTGCTGTACTGTACTGTCGGACGGTACAATGAGACAGGAAGGAACTGGCTCAAGAGAGGGCTAAATTTATTGTAGGAAGGGACTGTAATTAGTGTGTTAATAATTGTAGAGCGGAGTGAGAGAAATCGCCGATAAATACACAGAAAATGAGACCAATATGTCAGAAGATCAATGAAGGAGGCACTGAACAAAAATTTACAAACCTGCAGTAAGCAGTGTGTAAACTTCAACACAATTGGTGCAACCGGTTTACTGCAGTCAGTTTACAGCACAATTGGACTGCACAAGTACACACATTTACTGTCAGGACATGTCATTAGTTTAATTAGTAAAGTTAATGTGTTTGTGAAATTTTAACTTCTCTATTTGTTATTATTTAAATAGGAATGCGTCCAAATGAGAATTGATGACGACGAAAATATGTCTGAATTTCTATATATAAGTATATTACACACCGCATTTATTCTATGAATTAAGATAACTTTCAGTAAACTTTACCATAAATATTTTAAATCTTCGTTTTTTCGACATTACTCAAAAAAACATTAAATTTTAAAATTTTTATCACTCATTATACATCAAATTAACTCTAATGTTTAACACAATGCACTATTTAGATATTCACTGTGCTCTATGCTGCTGTTTTGTCACGTGTTTCTTCCCTTGCATCTAGTTATCCCTGATGATGACTCAGCTGAACCGTAATATGTAACACACTATTTAGTGCGAAATAAAATCAAATAAACTGACTGCAATTGCCTTCACTTGTACATATTTAAATAAACACCTTCTCTACATCAGAACCGCAAGACGTCACGTGTGGGCAGCAACGTCAATTCTGTTGTCACTCTAAGATTTTGAATACAATGAAGTGTGTTGAAAATGTAAAATTGTTTGTTAGTGGTCATCCGGCTCTATTAAAGATAAAATATTTAAATGAAATACAGTATGTATTCCGTCTGTCTCAACTATTTTTAATTTCATTGTTTCAAATTTTGGCAACTGGTTTCGGTATTCATTAGACCACCATCAGGCCAAATAGTAATAAAAACTGTAAATTATTTACATATATTATAAAATGTCTATATCATGTACTACATACAAATCATCATTGCTCTCTATAGTTGATACCAGCTCTAGTTGTGTTAGTTGTAGTAAGATTTGAATTCTAAGTTATGAGTACAGTAAAATAGAATGCAGGAAAGTACAGTGCGTTACATTACAGTACAGTACAATAGAGTAGAGTACAGTGAATTTGAATACAGTACATTAAATTAAAGAATATTACAGTACAGTGCAGTAGAGTACAGTAGAGTAGAGAAAAATACAGTGCAGTACATTACAATGCAGTGCAGTGCAGTACAGTAGATTACATTAAAATACAGTACAATGCTGTACAATACAGTACAATAGAGTAGAGTACAGTACAGTAGCGTACATTAGAGTAAACGTATTATTCAAGTACATATTGACTGACAACTTAAACGTATAATTGAAAATTTGTTTTAAAAATTACCATATAAAATACGTTAGAATTTTAAACGATTTTTAATATCTATACTATAAAAGATTTTATAAAAGTCTTAATTATAACATTTAAACATTCGCATCAGTAAAATTGATAAAATTATATAATATAAAATCACTGTGTGAATTTTTATTCAGATGCTCTACACTCGATCTATTTTGGTAGAATTAGGTACTGGAGTTGTATTGTGTTATGTTCTGTGTTTTATTTATTTGATATTTGGATGTTAAATCGTTTTATTTTGGCGCTGTATTAACTCCAATATTTAACACGCATTTTGTAAAATAATCATCACCCTGGAGGTATGAAAAAACATTTATTAACTTAGACTGTTTTTCTGATATACGAGAGTGTAAAAATTCATTAAAATAAAATATGTACAAATACTCGGTGATATTTATTAGATCCAATTCTGCATTGTGTGGCAGCACCTGGCGTATGTATTTTCGACTGACCACGTAAATGTTATTGACATAGAGTTACTGCGGGAATTGCACCCTATACGAATTATTCTGAAATAATGTATCGAATACTACATTGCATTTGACAGTGCCTTTATCACTAATTTGATTATCCAGTCTCGTTACGTTACATATGTGGAACTTTTCGAGGGTGTTAAACTTATTACCTTAGTTAGTTACAAATAAATTTCCCATGATGTCTTCCAAAGGTGCAATGGAATGCCAGGTGTCTGAAAATTTTTTTCGAATTTTGAACTTACATTTTTATATTTAAAGTATCAGAAATTCTCTTGAAATCTTGTTTGAAACAGGCGGCCAGTTTGTCCAATATATATTTTATTACAGTTTTGGCATTTTAGCTGGTAAACACCAAATTCATTTTATTTATTTTGTTTCGTGCTCTTTGTGTGAAAAAGATTCTTATATTTTTAGAAGCTTCGAATTATATTTTTAATTTCTTTTAATTGCTTTTATTGTATAACTGCCAGCAATTAATTCCCATTCGCGCACACACACAACCATAAAGCAAGTATATTAGCATATATGCAGCTCGTAAATAATTGCGATATTGGTGAGTGTTACTGCTAAGTCACTTTATTAAAACATAAGATTTATCGTTTTGAAACAACTGAGGAACAGAAAGAAAGACAGCACAATTATTTTACTACGTTCTTGTACAAAGAAGGGAAGGAGATATGGCCATGGAGATTCAAGTTTGTCTTTCCCCTAACTCAAACAACAGTCCTTCCTTTCAAGTATATCTCAGCTCTGCATGCGTTTTTGCTGAAAGTCGAAATGAACCATTTCTTCATCATATCAGATGAGAAACTCTGATATTTCAACAGTAAAAATAAATCGCTCAGAAGCTGATGATTAATGAGCCCATAAAGAAACTTGCCGTCTGTCAAGCAACGCCATTCTTCTTGACGCCCATTTGTTTCCTCTTCTAATTAACTTCACTACGCCCTTTGTCAACTGCCGGCACTCAGCTCTCTGCAGCGGTCTTGTTATTTAATGTGTTCTGAACAAAAATATGTATACTGTCGTCTGACTGCGTGCTAATTTTCCTGCTCATCATGGTCCTACTACAATTACATTCATTAATGTGCATCATTGATTGGGCGGGGAAAGATTCACAGAGCACTTGGGAGACCAAGTAGAAGATGGGAATATAAAATTAGCCTAAAAATAAACTGGGAAAATTACTTATAGATTAATTAATATGGCGTCCAGCGCTTTTGCGAGATCGGTGAAAGACTTTTGGTTTGCATGAAGGCTGGCAGTTTTGATGATAAAACTAGTGGGCTAATCAACGGAATGTGGAAAGCTGAGAGTCTGAAGATGTGAACAGTGGAGCGGCGACAGCTGTGACAGAAACCAGCAGAACTTTCGTTATATGAAATAACCCCAAATTTCGTTATATCACCACAAGATGTCAGTTGACAGCAGGCAGATTGCATCACGGGTTGCGTTAAATTATTCACCGGCAAAACACTGTTCAGCTGTTCAATCAATAACACGCAGGTAGCTAGCCCTGACTTTGTTACCTCAAACAACTGTTGCGCTATCTGGTTTGAACTGGCCGACTGACGTCACAGTGACCACACACTGCAACGTTACAGTTAGGCGAACATTACTGGCTTTAAATATTTCAAGCATGCGAAGGAACACACACAGGATTAAATATAATTTTGGTAACTCCAAACGAAGAACAGCATTTTGAAGATGACACGACTTCAAAATGTGCCAAATATTTTATCTTAAGTATAACATTAATTCAATATCAGGAAGGACATAAACCCTCTAAATTCAAGCGGTCATCATAATTACCGCCGGTTTATCATTCAACAATTCTACGTTCTGCCCACACAGCCTATTTATGTGTTTTGTGTGGATCTCAAAACAAAGAGCGATTATTTCTTATACAACATTAACGGACTGGTTTTTATAACCAACACGAAGTGTGTTTACTGCGCGGTTCGGAAGGAAAATTTGTATATAATACAGAAAATTAATCGTTATTTAATGCTTATTAAAGGAACAGAAATTTTTGCCGGAAGGACAAATGATTGTGTCACTTTAGATAGCCCCAATCAGGTTAGCAGCCAGGAGCTAATTTTTGCTCACGGCAAATTGTATCCTGTGCTCTGAGAACTGCAGAAACCATCGATGTTTAATTTCTGGTACAGTCAGTAGACTTTTAAATTCCGTAATGCAAATTGCTTAACATATGTTATCAGAGTTCATTAAAGACCTTAAAATAACACGCTAAATAATTTACTTGCTGTGTGATCAGCCACATTCTTGCTTACGACACCGTCCTTATGTAGACCGGGGAGTGAGCGTTTCCTGAGTGGTTAGAGCTATGATGTAATGGGGAATGGGGATTGGAGGGTTGAAGAGGATACCAGTCAGAGAGAGAAACACAAGGACAGTCACTTCGTCCTCTACAAATCTCATGTGAAATGACGCGCTTCTTACCTCGATGTTCAGACTGAGTCTATCCGCTAGAGCGTTAGCACGAATATGTACTTCCGAATACCGATAATAACCGCCATCTTACTTAAATGCCTATTTCGTACTGCTCAGTAGACACATTCCTCCTCGGCTACATTTTGAGGAAAATGATCACTGTTTGTTCTTTTAACAGTACGACGAACTTTGTTGGCAGATCACGGAAATTTGAAATGAATTGCCTGGTGTTTTGTGATGTAACAATTGGATTTTACAAGAATAAAAATTTTGAGCTAAAACTTTTCTTTCATGATATCGTTTGCGCAGGGTTTCGTACTGTCTGGTGGCAGTGGCGTTACAGCTAGAAAGCACTACAACAGTTGTATTTTGAAGCAAATCAGAATATGAAATTAGAAAAATTTTCGCTTGAATCTTCACAAATTTGCTTCATAATTTTTGTATAATAAAGTATCTTTATACGCCTTAATAAAACCTCACGTAAGTGTCCACACTTACACTTTCTCCCAGTAACTATCAACAAAGTGTCCCCCATGCCACATCTTGTTGTAATTTTATGGCAATTAATTTTACCACATTCCCTGCATAGCTACATTTATTTGGCATCCACATAATATACTGCCTGTTCTGTAACACGTTTAGATACACTAGCTGTGGGACGATAAATGATTATTAACGAATAGCAGCAGACATACATATATTTTTTTGTTTTGTGCGGCATGAAGAACTCAGTGACAAAAAACACTAACCCACACACACAGTAGGATTATCCTAGACGAAGTTTCGGACGGTCGCAGGAAAAGCTATACGACAAAACACAACAATCTCAAGGCAGAGATTTACGTGCCGTCAGACGGATTCGAAACCGCGATCCCAGCATGCACATTTCCGCAAAGTCACGCCTTAGAGCAACTTGAGATGGAAACACAATATACTGATCCAATATTAACAGTTCCTTAAGAAACGTAAGGTTCCCCTGTGCAACGTGCATAGGTGTTTGTGTTATAGAGTGTTGCACTGCACAGAGAGTTCGATGTGTTTTAATATATTCTGTGTCTGATGTCATTTTGTTGTGCATACATATAGGCCCAAAGACATAAATACACAAACACACACACATGCAGATATGTTTAACGACGGCGAAACGTTCTGAAAATTGTGCCGTTAAGCGATGTCGTCGTTGTGTAAACGTTTAATTACACAAACCCCAGACAGTACAGTATAGCGTACTGCACACCGGCTGTATGGTACAGCGTGTTAATGTTAGGCTACAAACCGGTACAGCATGTTATTTTATTGAATGCTGTAGGTAATTGCAACAGAATGGTAGGCAATGTAATATTGTATTAAACCACAGGCCTATATGCGGGCCTTCGATGGCTAAAAGTTTTATGCGGCGCGTAATTCTAATATAAATTTTATATAGTTGTATGTATGTATTTTTAAATATATTTATTGGCATGTTCCATTACATTTTGTTTGTAATTCTACATGCTTTTTACATTGAATACTGCAGTGATTATGTATCTTCAGTGATATTTACAATTAGTTATGTATGCATGCATATATGGTGTTAACAATTATTATTTTTCCTTTACTGTGTTAATTTCATTTATTTTGTCCATCGTTTTTGTGACTCTTGCGAATGTTTTGTAGTGCCTTTTGATAAGCGTATCTTTTTTATGGGCCAGTTGTCCGTCTTCGCCACTGCCGCTATGAGGCGTTCCCTTTCTTCTTGTAGAATTCCCCTTTGGAATAATATGTGTTCTACTGTTTGATTTCCGTTTCCGCATGGGCAGTCTGGTGCTTCTATAATTCTAAACCTGTGTAGATATAATTTTATGATCCCGTGGCCTGTTACTAGTGTCGTTAGGTTTTTTGTGAAGTTTATTCTCGTTTGTAGTCTCTCCGCTAATGTCGGGAAGTATTCTTTTGTTGTACTCCCCTTCTTTCTTGTCTCCCATTCCTTCTGCCAGGTCACATTGCTATTTCCCTCGAGTTCCCGTTTTATGGCACTTTTTGGTATTCTATTGTAGCTGATGGGTATTTCTGTTTTACTTGATGCTTCTTTCGCTACCTTGTCAGGCAGCTCGTTACCAATGGTTCCCACATGGGCTTTTGTCCACCTGAATCTGGTTGTCCATCCCATGCTTCCCATCTCTTGCACTTTTCGTCTTAGTTCTTCGGTAGTGATTCCAGTGTCGTCCTGCTATCTGTATACACTGTTGTTACTTTGTCTACGTCGTGTTCAAGTTAGTTTGTACGTATTCTAGCGACTTTAGTTTTGCGAATGCCTCCGCCTGGTTGTTAGTGCACCTGGTGTCCATTTTGTACATTAGTTCTACGGTTGTTGTTTCCGGCCTTATTATGGCTATACCTGCTCCTACGCCCTGTTCCGGCTTGCTTCCATCTGTGTAAATGTTTATGTGGGTTGGGCCTACTTGTGTTTTGTCCTCGTCGATGATAAAGGCCCTGTCTGCTGGGTGAAGCCATTGTTTGGGGAGTTTGTCATGGTCGATTTTTAAGTTTATATAACTCTTTCCTTTGACTATTTTGTAGAGTTCCGCCGTTTCTTTTATTTTGATTTGAATGGGTTTTAATCCTCTGATTATACGCAATGCTTCGTTTGACACCCTTCTGTAAGCTTTTGCTATTTTTATGTTTATTAGCCTTTGTACTCCCTTTAGCATTTTACTGTATCGCGCCTTTTCTACTGTTTCTGCCCAAACCGGTGCTCCGTATACAAGGAGCGACTGTATTCCTCCCGTGTAAAGTGTTTTTAAAGCTTTGTGACTTAAGAACGAGTTTAAATTTGCTGATCTTGCTAAAGTGAATATTAATTTCCTGCATTTTTCTGTCGCCTGTGATATATGTTCTCTGAAAGTTAGTTTTTTGTCTATTATTATACCAAGTATTTCATGGTTTACTTGTCGGAGTAATTTATTGTTTAGGTAGACTTCCACTTCCCCTCTTTCTTTCCTTTTTCTCCGCGTCATCAGCATTGCCTTCGATTTCTTTTCCTTCAATCGGAACTTGTTTTCTCTTGCCCAAGTTGAGATTTTTGTCAACTCTAAGTTTGCTATGTTTTCTATTTCGCTAACTGTTTCCCCTCTTGTTAGTAGTAAGAGATCGTCAGCAATTGCTATTAATTTTGTACTACTCGTGAACTTTAATTTCAGTAGCGAATTGTAGAAGATGTTCCACATTCCCGGCCCTAAAAATGAGACTTTCGGGCACCGTTTACTCACTGCTCTCTCCGGTTTGATGTTGTTTGTTTCCATTGTTGCTCTTCTTTTGCTGAAGTAATTTTTTGTGATGTATAAATTTTGTGGACTTCCGCTTTCTTGTAAATTTTTTAGCAAACTTGGTGCCGATGCAAATTTGAACGCCCCTTCCACGTCCAAACTTACAATTGCTGTGATTTCACCTTTGCTAAATCCTTCCTGAACAAAGTATTTTAAAGCCATAATCGCGTTTGTTGTGCTCGTTTGCGGAATGAATCCATACTGGTTCTTGTTGAGTATCTCCGTTGAATACATGTAATGGTTTATTGTGTTTATCAGTGCTCTTTCCAGTATATTCCCTCCCACATTTAGAAGGCATATGGGGCGATATTTGGTGACTTCCTCGCACGTTTGTGTACACGGTTTCATGATTGGTATAAATTTCGCCTTCTTCCATCTCTCCCGGAATATCCCCTTTTTTAGGCATCCATTGTACATTGCTGTGATACTTTTTGGAAATATTTTTTTGTTAGTTTATATATTTCCACCGTTATTCCGTCTTATCCGGGACCTTTTATTGTTCATTCCTTCAATCACCCTTCTCTTCTCTTGTGAATTCGCGGACGTCTGGTGTGTTAGGCTGCTTATCTGTTAATTCTCTGATATGTTTGCGATGATTGTTGTCGTCCAAGTCGTTGTCTTCTGGGGTAAAGTATTCTAGCGTCAGTCTGAGGGTTTCTTTGTGTCGCTTCTCAGTGAGCCATCTGGTTTTCGAAGTGTTGTTATCTGTGTCTTGGTTCTCTTCTTCCCTGATGCCGGTCTATACACCTCATTCCAATGGTTGACTTCTGTTGTTAGCTTGCAGTATTCTTTCCACGATTTGGTTTTCTCCCTTTTTATGGTCGCCGCGTATTTTTCGTTTTGAGCGAAGTATGCCTCTTTGTTTATCTCCATTTGTTCTGCGTTGTCTCTTGTTCTCTGATGCTTCCTCCTTAGGTAATTTGTAACTATCCTCGCTGCTGTTATTTCGTGTGTCCACCAAGGTAGTGATTTGTTTTTCTGTGGTTCCTTTCTCGCATTTTTTGTTTTGAATGATTGTTCGCACGCTATTCTCATTGCCTCGCTGAAGTCTTCTATTTGTTTTTCTGTTTGGTTATCTTTTAGTATCTTTTCATAAAGTCTAGTGTCCAGGTCGCGTTCTCCGTTTTCTTTGCTCCGTTCCCAAAGTATGTTCTCTACTGTCCTGTGTATATTTTCTTTGTACTTTTCTGTATTTACAGAGTTTACCCTAAATTTCCCTTCCTCCGTGTTTGTGTTGTTTTTGTGGTTTTTGCTTTCTTTTATGGCATACGATATTTTGCTGTGGTCTGAATTTCTTTCTTCATCGCTAATGCTCCAGTCTGTTATTCTTCGCAGTACATTGCTTGTTGCTAGCGTTAAGTCTATGTTGCTTTTGCCTATCCGGTTTTCAAAAGCTGTATTTGTGCTCGGTTCGTTCATAATATGCAGCTGTTTACTGATTATATATTCTTCTAGTTGCTTTCCCCTGTTGTTTGTTGTTGTGTCATGCCATGTTGTCGACCTTGC
>Ga0131853_10010624_pt1 | contig 16834 bp, 9 predicted proteins | sample TergutLab28metaG_FD_92764 | JGI IMG/M metagenome (GOLD analysis project Ga0131853, IMG submission 92764) | Labiotermes labralis P1 segment gut microbial communities from Petit-Saut dam, French Guiana - Lab288 P1 (version 2) (version 2) | ecosystem: Host-associated > Arthropoda: Insects >...
AAATAACTCAACAAATAAGTCGCAAGCTCCTGAGGATGGATGTACTAACATTCGAAACATGTTGAGCATTAAATAATGAAATAATAAAGCAAGTGACATCAAGTTGGTCTATCTTTATTCAACCTTGGGTGGTATTCTTACCATAGCCACACTTCAGTATCCCGAGTAGACTGCTGCCTCGAAGTTTTAACACAAAAAGTGTGTAATAATTTATTTCTGAAATGCAAGCTATATTTCCCTCTCATCTTACCTTCCTTGATGTCATTACACTCTCAATATATCTGTAACATAAGAATATTAACTGTAAATATACTCAATACGCCAATCAAAATATCGACGCTTTCAAGTGGCAGGACTAAATCACAAGCTAGGAGCCAGTCGATCACAGGGTATGGCGGTTAGGTTACACATGGCCTACTGCTATTCCAGCTGAATATCGCTCGAAGAATAGATGTTCTCCTACACCTGCGTCTTTCTGTCTCGTTCGATGTGAGTAGTGGGATTATATATTGATTCGTAGTTTATTTGCCGACGTCGTTAGTAATTCAGGTCCTATAGCTCCACATCGTAGGAACACAGTGAAAGAACTGCAGATAATGTAAAAAAAAAAAAAAACACTGTGGTGTCTAATTTGTGGCATTATATCAGCATTTGTCCAGACGGACTGTGTAAAACCATGAAATCGTTAGCCAGAACAGTCTGTGTCCCGGTCGAGATAGAAAGTCGCACCTCCCGAATACACATGAACTGTCTGTTCAAGGTGGCAAGACAGGCTCCCAGTCCCGAGGAGGCACTCGGCCTGCCCAGCAACGCGACGTCCATCCGCTCCGACATCACGGACACCTTCTCCTGCGAGTCGCGGATCTACGGCTACTACGCGGATGTGGACAACGACTGTCAGCTATTCCACGTCTGTCTGCCGGTCCAGTTCGCCGACGGCAAAGAGCAGACTTTCAAGTGGAGCTTCATCTGCCCTGAAGAGACTGTCTTTAACCAGGTAATACATAGCAATACAATTGAGGAACCCAACTAATTTCTTCGTATCCACCATTATAATTAGTGCTCTATGCTTTTACGGAAAAGCTACTCTTATAAAACGAGTTTCCTTGTGGCATTTAAGTACCTTCAAGGCAGATCAGGAAAACTGGGGTACTAGGTTACGTCGAAGCTTGGGTAACTCTTATTACACACCATACGGCGTCACATCTTATGTACAAAACATTTTAAACCTACATATAAAGCTACACCATGTTGCTTCTTGTCCCGTCTGATTACATGAAACGTCTTTTTCACAGGAGAGTTTCACCTGCACGAGGCCAGAAGATGCAATCGCATGTGAAGAGGCACCCCAGTACTACCGCCTCAACGAAGGTTTTGGCCAGATAGATCGACAGTTCGAGCCATCGCCGTCGCCATCGCCATTTCCTTCGGATGCAGAAACGACGCAGCCTCTGTAATGAACAGCGACGAATCGCACACCATACGACAAAAAACACACCGCGTGGCATTATTGGGAATATCGATGCATTTAATCAGAGCAGTTACTCAGAGACTCGCATGTACTTCACATACCGGGTGAAGCAATTAAGTGTTACAAGCACTGAATCTGTAACATGCAACAGTACTGCACCACTAAGAAATATCAGTAATTTGTTCTGGATAGAAATGCAATATCAGTTCGTCACTGCGATTCGCTAGTGCCAATGTTGTCAATAGGCTACGTTACATATTGTGTTGTATCAACTAAACATGGAGTAAGAATCATTAAAAAATAAACGTAGGCTAAATAGTGGGAATCTGTACAGACTTTCTCAAACGATTACGTAACATATTTGTTAATTTCAGACCTACACTGACAATCCCTCCAGCTCTATACGCGCCCACAAACACCTACTACAAAATTGAAGATGGGCTAAGTCAGCGCCTCGTCTCACTATCGGAATGACATTATAGGAGAAACAAACCAGGACAATACTACAGATTGTGTAGTGTTACTTCATTTTTCCGGTGAAACACGACGCCTTGGGCGTGACTCACCTTACCAGAAGTAAAATACGAAACTTGTCCAGGTATCAGGGTCACAAGTTCAGAAACAGCATTAATTTCGGATAGCAGTTTTATGGTGAAGGATTCCAATTAGAAACAAGCTTAATGCTGAGTCTGTATGATTCCGGGAACTGCAGTTTTCGTTAGGACTACCTGATTTCTGGATCTTGTCCAACCTCTTCTGGTCCAAAAACCGCACAACTGAGGGATTGGTCACGAAACAAGTTTTTCTTCTGAATCAGTGCCTTGCTTGTTGCCTTCTTGGTTTCCTTCGCTGGTACTAATTTCGATTTCACTATCTGCCTTAATCTTAGGTATTCATGGCCAATCCCATAATATTTTTATTGATAGTACTAATATTGCCTGCTTTTTGGAACACTAGATGATGGACGGGGTCTAGAAGCACAACAGTCCCAACTCAATGCTGAGTGTTATGAATCAAATCTTCTTTCTTTTGTCGCATTAATCAACGGTCAAAGCTCATCAGGTTGTGTGCGAGCACTTCGCCAGGTCACTTCCCCTTCCTTCTGCGGCAGTAAGACATTCGTTGTATCATCCTGCAGTCCGCCGATGGACAACTTAATCCTCGCCATCAATGTATCAGTATTACTCGCAGTTCAGTCAGTTAGTGGCCTGCTGGAGTAGGGTTAAATTATCGGGGTTGAGCCCAACTGTATTCATTGCAAACATACTCCTCTTTCCTTAAAAGTTAGAAACCCCGAAATGTGAAGAATCTAGCGTTTCACCACGGTTCGGTGTTCCAGTTTTTCCTTCTACTGGACATGAATTCAATTTCACCGCCATTTTATCAACATGTAAACCAACATTAAAATGTTTTTCGCGTTTCAAATATTGATTTCCAAATTCTGGCAGGCAGAGATTAAGACCTACTACACCAATTCGACATACCAGGCTCAGTAAACGGAATGAAACGGGCAGCTAAGTCACATAAACTAATGTTTTAAAAGTAAAAGATGGTTACGTATATTCTTGTCAAGGCACCCAAGAAAGATTCTGAAGGTCCTAGGGATTCTATAGGAAAGAATTTCGCAAGTTTCATTATACACACTGGAATAAAGCGATTTTAACGTAGTTTAATTGGCAACCCTGTTTTAATAATCTTTACCTAAATTTAAATAATGTTGTCCATAGTTTGTACTACGAAAGTGAGGTATGTCTGAATTGCCACTCAACATGAATCTCAACATGACAATTTTCTCGAATGACTGTGAATTTTCTTACACTTGTAAATGAAACACTCGGAGAATGTAAACAACCATCGATGATTGTCAAATATGCTTTAATGCCTCTTTCACTTTATGCAGATAATCTTTATGTGTAAGCCCTCTGTCCCACTTTCAAAATATTGTTCTTTTGTGAAACGAAAATGTTTTTATCATTCAGGTAGATTACCAGTTGCCAAAGGATCTGCCCTCTTCTTGTTAAGCTACGATGTTGCACTTGCTGATACTATCGACCTGGTGAAGGGCTTAGCACGTACTTGAATGGTTTTTAGGGCTGGCATTGAGAACATATTGCTACCTAATAACCACAAAAATCACTATTTTCCTTACCTTCCTTACTTCCTTACCTGTTCTTTTTCGCACACAGTTATTACTTATCGTTTCAAAGAAAACGAAACCTAACACCACCGTTCAACACTAAGCTTTGCTACACTCAGTACAATAATTATATTATTTCTTATGGGTAATTTCTTCTCATAAGTATCAGTTCATATGTCTTAAATTCTATTTTATAATCCATTGTTCTCATATCACTTTCTCTCAGGGCCTGTCATGAACTAAGATAAATGGAACTGCTACATTGCTTTGATATTATGTTTCAATGGGCCTTTAGTTTCACTGGTAAATTTTTAAAACCTTTATGATTGTTGTGGAACTGTAACACTTTGTGCAGTACCTAACTTGCAGCTATTGCTCTGTTACAAACCTTAAATAAAACCTGAAACATAAACGCCACTCATTCTCTTTTTTTTCCTACTGTTTTTCTTTCACGTAGAAACTGATGTCTTACATCTCTCTCGTCCTCCTGATCACGTAGAAAAGGGGAAGTCTGTAATGTCGAAACAGGAAATCCGAGGTTTAGAAGTTAGGATATTTCGGAGAGACGATAACAACTCCAATTAATTTTCGGATGACACATTCCTACAATGTAGGCAGGGTAGCTCAGTCGCTATACCGACTGAGCTACGGGCTGGACGTTCCGGGATAGAATTCCGGTGGGAACGAGATTTTCCGCCCATTCAGACCGGTCCTGGGGCCCACCGAGCCTCCTGTAAAATGGGTACCGGGTCTTTCCCGAGGGTAAATTGCGGCCGGGGCGTGTTGCTGACCACTCACCCCCTTCTAGTGCCGCGGTCATGGAAGAGTAGAGCTATACCTCTACCCACCCTCCGGGCCACACGGGGCCTGTAACGGGATCACTTTACCTTTTTTTTTTACATTTCTACAATAATTTTCTTCTAAATAAATGTTCGTTACGGATGGAATTTTCTATTCATTTTCTCTAACCGCCCTTAAAAAATACAGAAATTATTCCTCATGTCGATTCACCATGATTAAGAAATAAATTCTACTTTACAAACCAAATAAGTAACGCGAATCGTGACGTAAACGTGAACTTACATTGGAAATAAGTGTGACATAAAAAAGATGAGAAACAAAACAAAAAAAAAAAGCTTGTTCTATGCATTTGTCTGAATCAGCCAGTTAACAGAGCGGGCAGTGACGTGTGGCGCTGACGAACTTCGGACAAGACTAGGGACCCTATTAATGCCATTACAGACAGCCACTGGCCCATCACCTCCCCATAACATACATATGTTTGAGCAATTCGTTATCTCACCCCTGACCGTTCAAACGAGCAAGACGTGGGGGTTGGTTTGAGAGAGACATTAGGAAAAGATGCGAAAGGGGAACTACACAAATATTATTCAAATAAATGGCATGTCGTAATGGTGATGTATGGTACTGCATTCGCTCTGTCAAAACGACTAATTCATAAAATTCTCATGCTTAAAACGAAATTTTACGTACAGATGTACCATCGACACTAAACGAAACTTGTCCAAATTGTCTATTTTGTAGGATACTGGCAATTTTACTACGGATTTCAGAGGACTGAATGCAATAACTCTCTGCACCACAGTCCCTTCCAGAAGTATAGCTATATATCTGGTAAGCTAGTCACAAAACGTCCCACATATATGGCAGTCCACTATTCGTTTTCCTAAGCCAAATTTTTAGCTCATATCTTCACAGTGCATTCTCTCTAAGGTCCACTTTAATGTCATCCACCCGATGTAACAGATATTATAACATGAAACTGTCTGAATGCAATATCGGATAACAGTACACTAGGAGCTTCGCTGCGGCTGAGCCAGTGTGTGCGTGTGGGTGTGGGTGCGTGCGTGTGTGAAGGGCAGATAAGGAGAGAGAGCGCAGAGGTTTGTGGCTGCATGGAGCTGGGCCAGTTGCGTACAAAAAATGGCCGGAAGACGTGAGAATATTGTGGCCATACGTAATTATATTCTGCGAGAGCTCATTCACAACAAATCTCACAATAGCGTGTTTAATAATACTAACATCTCACAAATAAACACCAACCCTCCAGGCCTAGTTTTGCCTACTCTTTATAATATTTCTGAATGCGAATTTGTAATTCGTATTGTCTGAAAGTTGACTGGATCCAAATCAAGAGTGGCGCAGTGGCGGTAAAGATCCAAAGCGGTTAGTGAAAGAAGGTTACTTTATGGATAACATTTAATACAGCCTACAAACTTGACCATTACTACTACTTTCATCATCACAATTACTGTAGGCAGCACCTGTGACCGTCTTGTTGACCCGCTTGACCTTATGAAATCACTGTTACGCACTTACATGACAACGGTAGATTTCTTCCGGCTTTCATTGCAGCAGCTCAGTCTGCCTGAATATAAGCGTCAGACCCATATCCGTCGTCCCTGATCATCGCTTATTAACTGTCACGCTCTGTTTTCCCCGATTTTCGAATACCACCTCGTTGTCTCTGTTGTATACATGAACAAGCCTGCGGCGTTACACTGCACTTCTCTGAAGTGTATGTTCTTTCCTTTCCAACACCTGCGCTCTCCCTAAAACTAGCCACAACAAGAGAAGTGCACTACCTTTTCTAAAAACATAACTTATGAATGATAAGCGTAATCGGTGAAAAATGTAATGGCGTGAAGAAATACCTTTTACAAACGAGTTCACAATAAGTAAAACTGAAAGTAAATCCTATCCAGTCTGAAAGATAATTAAGGGTAGAAGCAATTCGACGTTTAGACATTCCATTACCGGGCGCTAACACCGGATAATTATATAACCATAAAAAAGATTGTGTTTATTCTAACAGATTTTCCGTCTTGGATGGAAGCCTTAACGAGGTCATACTGAGAACTGTTGCAAATACCAAGAGGCTTGTGTGCTTTGGGGAGCGGAGGAAGAACTTTCATGAGATATATGTCCTGGTTTCAACCCGGAATACCTTAGTTGCGTTGACTTAGAGCCTGCGCGACATTGGGAGTAGGGAGTGGGAGGCTTATGGCAACAAAATTGAGCTGCCATGACAGCTCAGTAGAGAAGAGGAACAACTGCCATCTGTACGCAGTATTATGAACTACGTGACTTGTGTCATGGTGAACGAGAACCAGTGAAACTGAAAGGACAAAATTGCGGTTAAGGACAGTGGTGGATCTGGTGGCGGGCAACAGAAGTAGACGAACTCTGGGATTCTCACAGCTCTGCTTACGAAGATGACGGTCTACTGCGCAATTAACTAGTATTTTACTACCCCCCAAGAAAGGAAACAAGCACCTTCGATAATGTAAATGCCGTACCCCCAAGAGACTGAAATCTCAGCTGCAAGCAGAATTTATTTTCCGCCATTCCCCTTCCCCAAGTTGAGCTTGTGTTGCACGAAGTGATGTTTCAATATTTCGATAGAGTGAAGTCACAAGGGCCCCGAGATTTGAAGCAGTAATTCTGTTGAAAGATGAAGTCTTCTGGAGTGTAACTCTGTCGCTGACTATGTATTTCTATATATCCCAGAAGACTTGAATCTTTAAGAGCGAACTAAGTGAAATTACGTAAGAAAACTCTTCATGGTGTGCACTCTTCGTAATTTAGCGTGAGAGTGGTTACATTTTGGTTGAAATACCTACAAGGAAGTAATTTAGGCGTAGACTGTAGGATTAACAGGATATTACAGAAAAAGGATTGAGGGGGTTTGGACCAGATTCGTAAGGCACAAGATGAGATCCGGTCATGGGCGGCAGCAGGACAGAAAATCCAGGCGTCACCGAAATTGTATCTGGGGGGGGGGGGTTGGAGAAAAGAGTGCTCGTATAGTAAACATCATCATATTAAATCTAAGGTAATTAAATTCATGATGCATTATAGAGACCCATACGCTTAGGGAGAACCGTAGAAATATTCTTGAGTCACTTGCAAATACGCTTGGAAGCAAATGTTATGTCTGAGCCCCATTGACTAAGATCGCGGTGGCGATAGGTGTTCCAATAGACAGCCCTTGTTGTTACATGGAATTAACTTGGTCGTTACTTAATTTGAATACAATGAGCTAAACTCTTAAATATATTTTCAAAATGTTACGTCACCGATAAAACAAATTTGAAGTGGGCCCCAAGACATCCTCACACTCGGTTGTAGGTAGTACAGTACCCCAAAATACACTTTCAATAAATTATTTACTCTTACTAAATTCTGTAATTTATTACACCATATGAGAAAGCTCTTGTTTTGCATTCCTAGCCAAACATTATCAGTCATCAAACCAAAGAAAATTAGATGGGCAGGTCATGTGACGCGCGTGGGAAAGAAGAAAAATGCACACAAAAGTTTGGTTGGAAACCCTGAAAGGAAGAAACCGATCGGAATACAGAGACGTAGATGAGAAGATAATATTAAAGCACTTGTAGATCTTAAAGAAAACTGATAAGAGGGCGCAAACTGGATCATCTGACTCGGGATAGGGGCATGTCTTGGGTTCTTGTGAAAACGGTACAAAACTTCGGGATCCATAAGATACGGAAAATTTTGGGTTTAGCTGAGAAACTACTAGCTTCTAAAGACGGCTGCTCCATGAAGTCTAACAGGTCATGCCTATATGCTAAGCCCTTTTTTTTACACCCATTTGTTTTATGCTTTTTTTTCTTGAACTTTCCTTGCCAATTCACACCACTTCCTAACTTGAGCTCTCTCATATTTTGCTTAACGCCCTTTGCCTGCATGCACTATATTACGCTAACCCCTTATTTATGGTGGGAATAATTTTTTTATTTTATGCCATTTTCACTTATGCCCACTTCTTCAGGAACGTGACGGGACGTAAACCCTGGGCTGGGCGTATACGAAAATTGGATAATAAAAATTACTAATGGATCATATTACTAATAACAACGGATATCGTAATCTGTTGAAAGCTACTTTGATTACCTGCGGTCTAAAAATGAAGGACAGGAGTACACATAACGCCTGGACACCTGGTCACCCGGGCAAATAAACATTGTACGCTGACATGGTACATTTAGAGGATAATCAACATGTAACGCACAAAAAAATGTATACCTGTTCACAAGGAAAAAGCAGACAGCTCCAGACAGAAGTAAGGCACAGGTCAGTCCAGAATTGTGAGTCCTCAGAATAGAACGTACTTCAAGTCACCCTTCTGGCTCCTGCAATTTGGAGATGGATGCAAGGGTTTGGGATAATTTCTGGACCCTCGGTGAAGATATTCGTTGCTGTGTCAACGTATTATTTCAGGAGACTGCATCGACTACAGTTGTTGTTTAACAAAGAGAAAGATGAGGGGATGACAATAAACGGAAACTATGACAGGATGTGGCAGAAACTGCCCCATCCTTCAATCGGAATTTCTTAGGAAAGACTGAGCGTAAAAGAACGGAAAGTTCGGCATATGCAATCAGTGCTAACGTCGAGATTTGAAAAGAGCATCTCAGATTCTTCGCCACGTGAAGGAGGTCTGTATTATGAGGGGCCACCGGACATGCACCAAAATCTGCACGTAGTTTCAAAGCCATACAGATGAGCTAACGTACAATCAGGGTACATTTAATTCTTTTCCCTTGAAGGTCTACTGTTATCGTATAGACCATAACACAATTACAGACCCACACCATGATCGTAACCTTTACGCTTTCGTGGTATTTTCGTCTGGCTTATAACAACTGTAGTCATGACGATATCAGAGCTATTGTTCCGTCAATGTATTCGTATTTTACATCCATGTTCTTGTAAACAAGGACAGGCATACAGTAATTTCGCTTTCATTATTATTATTATTATTAGTATTAGTAGTATTAGTAGTAGTAGTAGTAGTAGTAGTAGTAGTGTGGGCCGGGTAGCTCAGTCGGTATAGCGACTGACTACGGGCTGGACGGTCCGGGATTGAATCCCGGTGGGGACGAGATATTTCGCCCGTCCAGACGGGCCCTGGGGCCCACCCAGCCTCCTGTAAAATGGGGTACCGGGTCTTTCCCGGGGGTAAAGTGCGGCCAGGGCGTGCTGCTGACCACTCACCACTTTCTAGAGCCGCGGTCACGGAAGAGTATTTTTTAGTAGTAGTAGTAGTAGTAGCAGCAGTAGTAGTAGTAGTAGCAGTAGTAGTAGTATTAGTAGTAGTAGTAGTAAGTTTAGTATTAGTTGTAGTATTGTCCGTATGACTGCAGAGACAGGCAGAAAAACGAAGAATTGAAGGATGCTCAACGACACATTTTGATACACACAGCAACAATCACGTATTTCACGGCGGTGATGCATTCTGACGGCAGTCCCGCAACAAACTGCACATCAGTTATCCCAGCAGATTTATCAGGGCTCCCTCCGTGCCACAGACGAGACAGTAAATACAAGGCCTATTAGAAACAGGCTCGAAAGCCTTGTACCGTGTTCTTCCCAATCACATCCACTAGGCCTGATAAAACGCAGTTAAATAAACAACAAATGAATAAATAAGTAAATAGATTCACAGTGTATTTTTCAGAAAATCCTACAACGATTGCTCGTAAATTATACGTGCAACGAAAAATGAATTGAATTATTTACAAATGCAGTTACATTTAATCGGTACACCAAATGAACTTGTGCATACAAAACTTAAAAACATATTATGCATGCAATAAGATTAAAGTGCTAGAAATACGTTTGTAATATATAGGGGTATTTAAGTATACACACACACACACACACACACACATATATATATATATATATATATATATATATATATATATATATATATATCAGCTGCGCCTGAAAGGCAGTGCACGTATGTATGTGAACACGAATATGTAAACAATATAAGTACACAAATAACATAAACATACAGAAATTATTGAAGGCTAAGAACGTCACACACAACGTCTGCATCTGCCCGGCTACATTTACAACCACAAAGCAAATGTGTTAAAAACAAACCATACAAAAGTCCTAATTTTCATTAAAAGTTGCAAAAATAGTTGCGTGAAAGAAGAAAAATTCATGAAGTACTTTAAGATACAGAAGTAGATGGAAAGGCAACATTAATATTGATCTTAAAGGAACACAGCAGGGCGTGGATGGGATTCGTCTAAATCAGGATACGGACCAGCGGAAGGCATTTGTGAATGCATCGATAAGCCTTCGAGTAGCATTAAATACGATGAGTAGTTTCTCATGGATGACTCGGCTGCTTTTAGTGGCTTAGGATAGGGTTCGCTGGTGGGCATTTGTGAAAACAGTAACAGATCTTTGGGTTCCCTTGAAGCCGGAGAGGTTGTAGAGAAGCTGCGCCTTTTCACGTTCTCAGGACTCCATTCCACGACCGCTGGTAACGTAGCCGTACCAACCAAAAACGATGGGCGACCGACGATGTGCAAATGTATGGTCTATGTAGGTTACGTCATACCTCAGACGGTGAGTTGCTGGTCTCTCACTGGGCTCGATCCAAGGGCAGTCCAAGCGGGGCGTGTAGTGGAAAAAGTTGCCCTGGGATAAACAGTTCTCAGAATACTTCGTTTCCCCCCTGTCAGTTATCATTCTACCAATGCTGCATGTTCAGTCATCTATCATCTGGGGGAGGACGAATGGGACCATCAATGGACGCAGTTCCATGAGACTAACGTTGATGCCTACCAGTCGGGAAGGAAACGTTGTCATATTATTAAAATTAAAATAAGTAATCAAATTTGTCAGTAGAATGCTATCAATCGCCTGAAGAAGTAGTAGAGTCAAGCCCGCATTGTTACATACTACTTATGTAAATTGTCTCAAAAATGGACAATATATATATATATATATATATATATATATAAGCACGGTTTTTTAAAGTGGAGACCAGGAGTCAGTGGCAGGGGATTCTATGTAAAATTTGTGGTGGAAAATGTGGCATTGAGAATGGACTACTTCAGTCTCCTGCTAGCAATCCTCATGTCCTCCAGTGCTTCGTATTTACATCACGCTCATTACTAATGGCTGTTACTACAGGCCCATTAGCGCCCGCAGCGTCAGACCACGCCTTCAGTAACACTCCAGTTAAGCTGGTTTTAATAAAATGCAAAATTTTCACAAAGTGTTGTCATCTATATTGCCACTTTCGGCTACACTTCCCATCAGTCTAGCTACCCATTACACGGGTACTTATTTTGCAGATATATTGGCAAACAGAAATCGTTGGAAAATAGTTAGATACATAGAGAATGGAGGGCGTTATGTTATACGAAGATCCATGGTTTAAATCCTTCAGTTCGTACCTTTGGAACAGTACCATTAAAAATATCAGTATGAGTTGAACACGTATTTACAGAATTTGGATAGGATGAGTCCTTAAAAGCTTGCATAGATGATGGGATAATCCATTAATTTTAATTCAATAGGTTGTCACGATATGAAATGGACTGAAGTGACTCGGAATTGTGTCCAGTCTCGGAATTTAGTGTTAGCGATGTCAACTTCGGGGTCTCTCGCCAGAGTAGAAACTGCAGTAGGCAGTCGCAAAAAGCAAGTGCAGTTCTGTGATCTGTAACCTATGGCAATACATCTGTCAGCATAGAAGACATTCACGTGTTCTAAAAGGAGCAGGATCAGTTTATGGAAAGCAAAAGAGATGAGTATGACAATACAAAGCACAGCAAGTAAAAACGTAAACTCTTTAGTATACGTCACAAGTCCGGTCCCAAACTGGTTTTTATGACGTCAGCTACATGTCAGACGCATAGTAAGAATTGAAGGAAAGTTAACGGCGATATTGCGATTAAATCACAATTTCATTCGGAAAATAAACTGTCTGAAGTCTGAAGAATAAAAAAATCAACTAGATGCCACTTATTAATTTATTGTACTTCTTATAAGCTTAACATGTTTCGGGCACTACTATGCCCATCATCAGGGGCTCGCGACTATAATGTTGATTACCACATTGGTCGTTTCGTTCTTGGTTTGCTGTAGGTTGGAGGTTAGGTGCGGTTAGGCTGGAGTGGTGTCCGGGCTGCAGGCTAAAGCACGACTCGTCGTACTTTAGCCTGCCAATGTAGTAATCAACATTATAGTCGCGAGCTCCTGATGATGGGCATAGTAGTGCCCGAAACATACTGAGCCTATAAGAAATACAATAAAATAATAAGTGGCATCTAGTTGGTTTTTATTCTTCAGTTAACACAATGCCGCACGGTTCAACAAACACCAAAACGCAAACTGTCTTACAACACTACGTGCTAAAACCATGACAAAATATTTTAAGGTGGCACGTTGCCCTTGTGTTATTAAATACAAATGAAACTTGCACTCACTCAACACAACATTACATTCAGGAAGAATAAGGCTACGTGTTTCGGTTACGGATTATTAGCCATCATCACGCCTAATTACAGATTAATTAGGCCTGATGGTGGCAATTTTTAGCTGAAATATGTAGCCTTATTCTTCTAGAATATAATATTGTGTTAAGTGACGGCAATATTCATTTTAATGGAAAAAAAAATTAGTCTGAAAATAGCCTATAAATAATCTTCGAGAACACTGACACGCTCTCGACTAACCTGATAGTGATGGAATCATGAAATTTTATTCACTTCATTTAGAACTAAACTACTACACACAGACTGTTCAGAAATGATGCTTGTCGGTGTCTTTGATATAGTGACGTAACAGTTTTCTTTGTGAGGTCTATATCACGTAAATAAGCCTGTATATTCTAAGCTATCTGCTGTTTTCCTAAGTTACTGGATATAACACCCGTCAATGAATTAATTTCACTAAAGGTTGGAACGTACTGTATTAAACATTGAACATTATGGATCCGTGTTTCGCAGGTTTCCCAGACAGAAGTGTCTTATTTCAGTACACAATGTAGCATCCTGAGGTAGTGCCGCAGGACTAGCCGAATTATCTTGCCCAGTGCTGGTAAGCAGTTGGGATTTCATGAGTTGTGGAAAAGGGGCTACGAAGTTCTATGCAGCGCAACAAATTATTTCATTGACACATATTATAATTTAAATTATATTCTCAACACTGCTGGGTAAATTGTTTTATATCAAATTTTTACATTGGCTTAATAATGTTTTTGACGCTGTAAGTAGGTCCCTTGTCTTTAAACATTCCAACTCTAAACGTTACAGCGAGTTACGGACAATGAGTCTCACAGCTCCGATTATTTTAATGAGAGGTTGGGGGAGAGGGTCTTCGGCAGAAATTCTGAGACTATACAAGAAGACCGCACTACCATACAGGTTGATAAACAGACATAAAATGCTTACCATCTTGTTTTGTCCCCACTTTCACATAACCACACAACTGCAGTAAAATAGGTTGAGAACTGCACATGCATGCACTTGAGTTGACCAAATATTTTCCCTTACACGTCACTAATCTATTCTCTCGTTCAGGGCTCAAACTGTTCTCACCACATTCAATATACTGTTAATTCAAGCACAATTAGGCTTCGGAATCTTCACCTTGCGGAGAATTCATTTCAGCTGCAATTTCCTCTGGGCTCCTCAAATCAATCGCAAACTTCTTTTTCGCGGTGGCTCGTGCATCTTTACCATCACCGTCACCACTTCTCGACTTCACAAGTTTACTGTACTCACTGAATGCTGATGCAAGTGCATATGTCAGCTTTTTGGTACTATTTCGACTCTCACAAACAAAAGCGTGACATTCAAATGGGTGCTCCCCTTGCAAGTCTCCTATTTCTCGCACGATAATCATAGCAAACACTCTGGTATACACTACATCTTGAACGCCATACGATATCGTGTCTATAGGAAAAAACTTCAAAAGATGCTCAACCTTTTTCTGCGCTTGGGCCAAACTGACACCTTGTTTGGAGACTATGAGGTTTAACATCGGTAGCACTGTTCCTGCTTTCAGATTCTTCGCCGCATTCACCATGTCATCTACTGGTCGTCTCGTATGTTTGATTCCCCACAGCCCTCTGGCATCACGCTGTCCAAGGTACTTGACTTCGAAGGACTGAGGAAGCTCGTCTTCTTTGGTGGCTGGCGCACCTTCAGTTGGTTGTTTCGGAGGCAACACAGCCGACGACATATTACGTAGAATACCAGAAGATGTGTTGGCTGCTTTTGGCTTAATCTTTGAGGCGTCGTACACATTACCTACCTTATCCAATTCAGGTAGATCTTGCAATGTCCCTGCAAGTTTGCGCAGGCTAAAACCGCCCGTTTCGTCCGACACCTCGACATTCGATGCAGCACCATCCTCACGTATCGGCTCCAACAGCGTTATGGAAGTGACGTCTTCTTCAACATCCGGTTTTGTATCTGCGTCATTTCCTGTTGTTCCTAATGCAATGAGGACTGAACTGCTGTCCACCTGTTGTTCGTCGCTTCCGGTCATTTTTTTGTCATCCCCAGGTGAGACAGAGGGGGAAGGGTCGTCAGATATCAGGGTCTTTTCCAGAACCTTGCTATCACGCCCAACACAACCGAAGTCATACACTCCATCCAAGCCGTTTGCACCGTTCAAGTTTTCTTCCATTGTTTAAATCAGGAAGCCTACGTACAGATACTCCAGCTAAAACAAGAAGAGTATATACACAGTTTAGTATTGCTTGTACAGTTTCGAATTTTAGAACACATGGTGGTGAATGTAAATGATATTACAAATTTATCTCCAATTAGTTAAAGATGCTGACTAAATCACAGAACATGATACAGCAGTATCGAACTGGAGGTGGCAGGGGGGCTATAAATAATAATTTGAAGCGATCAAACAAACATATTTTAGAGGTATGTGTCTTCCCATGATAATAATGAATCGACGCTAATTGTGAGGGGTTGTCGTACTAATTAGTACGCGTGATTGAATAAATCAATAAAGAAAGAATGTCAGGATTGATCGGTCCCTACATGCACCTTTGTCAGGCAGATGTGTACAGATTTAATCAGAGCGTTAGCTGTTAGCTTCTTCAAAGAAGCACTATCAGTTACATAGAATATATAGTGACGAAAGTGAAATATTAATATGAACACCAATTCGGGAGGAAATATACTTTGGCTGACATATCAGTGACACAACGATAGCACTATACTGAGAAATTAAGTGACGTTTTTCTCCGTACTTGTTCATGACACACTACTAATAGAATGTAAGTTATCAGGAACGTGGCATAAAAACAATAATTTATTTATAGCTTATTTAATGGAGCTGTCAATTACTTGAGAGTAATAAAGATTAGTTGCTCAATAATGGATCTGAAAGTGCAAGGAACGAATATGTCATGCTGTAATTTTAAATACTAGCCTCGCACTTTCTTGAAATGACTGAGGAACGTAGCGAAAAATTTCATTCAGGATAGCAGCCATCAAAACCAAGGATCTCAAAGCATCACACATTCTTCACATTTGTAACTGCTGACTTACAAATAATATTGTACGTATAATTTATGTGGTAATTTACAATTTGCCTTCTTACCAAATTTCGAACGCCAACTTCCAGTTGTCTATAGTTACTTCCATGAAACAGAAATTTAAATATATTTTCTCACAACTGCCATGATATATCACATTACACAAAATTTACCTTAACAGATAGCATATTTTTCGAAAATGCAGGCCTACGACATCATCTTAGACCAATCAATTAAGTGGTGCTAATGCTTAGGCGTCCCTCCCGTCTAGTGCAGTACTTAGCGCAGAAAATTCAAGAGCAAGTTAGGATGGTCGCCAGTTTCATACTGTCCCTGCTAGGTTTGATGAAAATCGGTCAAGTTGTTCAAAGTTAAAGGAACATGGGTGGGCGCTTCTACTCGTACGTACCCGACACGAATAGTTATTAAGCCCACTTTCTTTGGTAGACAGTAAAGGAAGCTAAGGAGAGGCTTTTATATAAACGTAGAAATCACTACTGTGGAACTTTTTTCGATATGGCCTATCTGCAGCGAAATACAATAGAAATTTACGTAATCTTCGACTATAAAAACGTGGCACTAGCAAACTTCTATTACTCTTATCAGATAGTAATGAGTTTACCCGTCAAAATGAAGGATTGGCAGATAAAAGGTAACAAAACCCGCAAGCTGTAATTACCACGGCCAGCCGGTGAAGAAAACTCGTACCGATTGGCACCAAAGAAAAACTATTATAAAATCTTATGCGTATTGGACCGTGCATCATCTTGATATTTGAATAAAGGTTGACCAACTTGATGACACTTGCTTTATTATCTACTGCTCAACATGTTTCAGACGTTAATACGTCCATCTTCAG
>Ga0131853_10010626_pt1 | contig 16830 bp, 16 predicted proteins | sample TergutLab28metaG_FD_92764 | JGI IMG/M metagenome (GOLD analysis project Ga0131853, IMG submission 92764) | Labiotermes labralis P1 segment gut microbial communities from Petit-Saut dam, French Guiana - Lab288 P1 (version 2) (version 2) | ecosystem: Host-associated > Arthropoda: Insects >...
CCTTTTCCAAAGGAGGTGGCAGACGAAGTCTGACGGAGGATTTGTAACAACCACCCCGGCACTTCGTGCCACCCCTCCAAGGAGGGGAATAAAAGCAATCCTCAGTCCGCTTCGCGGACAGCTTCTTTCACAAAATAAGCACTTGCCCTAGCCAGCGCCGCCCTCGCCCTCGTGCGTGAGGGGCAAAATTTTGAACAGTAAAGCTGAAACCCACAAGGCTTGCGCCCTGTGGGTTTTTTCATGCCCCAAAATAGAAAAATGCAGACTTCGCCACTTGGCAAATTAAAAGAGAAACGTGGAGCACAGCTTCTCTAATCAAAAACTAAACCGTGATCCTTTCTCCACACCCGCCATGGCGTATCGCATGGCGTCCATCAAATGATCTTCTGCCCGGGGGTCGGGGCGGTTTTTGGCGTTTTCCGCCCAGGTGTAGGCGGATATTTCGCGGATGAAGTTCGCGCATTTGGGGTGTACGATGATTTCATAGTCTTGCAAGGTCAGTATCCCATGGCGTACGGAATCCGGGCCTTTTTTGACGCCGTTTATCTTTCTGATTCCAAGTCGTCTGAGTTCTTCGATGCTCTTTGGTTCTGCTGAATCTGCACGGATGATTTCGCGGGTGCAATCTTTTTCAATCAGCGCTTCCGCAAGGGCGCGATTTGTGAGACCGCGGGCGTAGAGCTCGTCGAATACATAGAGCGTTTTTTGTACTGTGTCCACCACGCCGCAGAAGAGGGCTGTGGGGTCTTTGGTGAAGCCGAAGTCTAGGCCGAAGATGGGGGTGCAGTTTGGGTTTTTTATTATTTCCCCTACAGAAAAGCGTTCCTGTCTCCAATTCTCAAAGATAAGCCCCTCGTGTACGCCCCACTGGCCGAGGCCTGCCACTTGATAACGGCGGGGATTGCGTTCTTTCATCTTGGCGAAGAGCGCCCTATCCTGTTCGTCCAAAAACTCATTAACCTGATAGTTCACGGTGTCTCTGAACACATCCTCTGCCGGGGGCGGGTCAAAGAAGCGGCGTTTGAGCCAGTGGCGTTCGTCCCAGGGGTTGAATGTAAGAGTGATTTGTTTCCATAGCCCGCTTTGACTGCGTCCCCGGATGGCTTCGTCTAACATGTCAAAGTCTTCTTCCCTGCTGATCTCAAAGGCTTCTTCAATCCAGAGCCAGGTGAGTTCTCCGACAGGGGCGGCGATGGAGTTTATCTTTTGCGGATCATCCAAGCCGCGGAAAAAGATTGTTTGGCCTGTTTCCTTGTATGTGATCTCCAATAGTGGAGAAGTGCGGAACTGCCATCTATCCGCTACCCCCAATCGCCGTGCTGCCCAGCGGAGGTCTGCGAAGCAGGAATCTTTGAGGGTACGATAGACCTTGCGGACGACGAGTAGGTTCGCTTCCGGGTTTCGCATCAGGTGTACAATGAACCAGAGGGCGGTTGTTTTGGATTTTTTACATCCGCGAGAACCTTTTACCACACGATATCTGCCGCGGAATCGCCAGAATGCGCCGTAGCCGCGACCGAGGACTTGGGGGAGGTAGAGCCTCAATCTGCGATGTCCTCGTCCCCAAAGAACTCAATCTGGCCGGGGACTTCTTCTTTTGGTTTGAACATCCCATAATGCTTCCCTAAAAGCTCTGTTGCTTTGAGTTGGTCTTTTATACCGGGCGGGTCTCCATCCCCGACGGCTTCGCCACGCATAATGGCGGTTAATACCGATGCGATTTCTTCTATATCGGCTACTTTTTTCTTTCTTGGCATGTATCCATGCCTCCGTTCCTGCGAGAGTAGCTCCCGCTCCCATCCTTATATAATTAACATAACATATATATTCCGCACAAAACGAACAAGCTATAATTTGTGATTTTCCAAATGATTTCCACTATATCTTGAGTTGCCTCAAATTATGCTTGACAAGCTTATGTCTACCTGATAAACTGCAAAATACAGGAAATTTGAACACTATCATCAAAGGGGGATTTCACCCATGGGACGTAAGAAAAATCTAGCGCAGCGGGTTACCATTATCAAGACTGCCTACGGGCTCTTTGTGGAAGAGGGCTATGATAATGTCACCACCAAGCAGATCGCAGAGGCGTGTGGTATGGCGCACTCTTTGCTCCACTATTACTATCCAACAAAGAGCGATCTTTTGGCTGATATCGTGAATACCATGATCGCAAAGCTCCACAGCTATATTGCAAGCGAGGGGGTTGACCTTTCGGACAAGCCTTATGTCTATGGGCTTTTTAATCGGCTGTTCTTTGAGTCTTTGTCGATTAATCCGAAACTGCTTGGTATTTATCAAGCGGCGCTTTCCGATGGTTTGGTTGTGCGCCGGTGGACGAAATATGCTGTGGACAGATTCGGCGTGATCCCTGCTGACGCGGCGGAGCGGGTGAAGTTAGCACCTTATATGCTCTCCGGCAGTATGGGGCAGATTTTGCCGCTGTATGTGGATAGTGAGATCAACTTGGACTTGCGTGAGGCGGTGAATCTGTCTCTTGAGATGTTTTATAGTACCAGCGGGCTCACAAAAGCTTGGATTGCCGCTACCATTGGGCTCATTGATCGGCGGATCTCACAGCCCTTTATCCGCGGATTTCTCACGGAGTTTTCCGGCATGATGCATGGATAGTGTTATATTAAGGTAATTCTAATCTTTCTTTAATCGTAATTGTCCCTGATCTGTGTTACACTATGAGAAAATAAGCATTGAAGGGGATCTACTATCATGTTTAACATCATTGCTAACATCTTCCGCCTACTCTTTTTGCCGATTCAGCTATTGTTTTCCCTCTTTGGGTGGATCTTTAGCCTTATTTTCGGCGTATTCGGGATTATCGGTTCTATTGTGAGTTTCTTTGCGACCATTAGCACGGGGATCATGATTATTTTGCTGATCTATGTGCTGTGGAGGTTGTTTCGGAGGCAATCGTAGGCAGAGACGGTAGGCGAACGCAGTTCGCCTTTATGGAAATTCTTAACATTGCAAAAATCCCACTGATTTTTAATCAGTGGGATTTTTCGATTCACTATCTGAAAAAGTTATTGACCTGCTAGGAAAATAAATATATAATAAATTATTCTAATAGGTCAATTTTGAAGAAAGGAGATCATTTATGGCTGTAAAACTATTAGAGCTCGAGCCGCGCAGGCGTGATGCCATTCTAAATGCCGCATTAAAAGAATTTGCGGCTAAAGGCTACAGTGAGGCCTCTACAAATGTCATTGCGAGGGAGGCAGGTATCTCTAAGGCATTAATGTTTCACTATGTAGGCAGTAAAGAAAACCTCTTTCTCCTTGTTTATGATTACTTTACAGACATCATGGACAAAGAATATTTTGCCTTGATAAATTTCAAGATGCGCGACATTTTTGAACGATTGCGGCAGTCTTATCTGTTACAGCTTGAACTCGTCAGAAAGTACCCTTGGATTTTTGAGCTAAATAAACTATCTGCCGCTTCAAATCCTGATGAAATAAAAAAAGAGCTTGCAAAACGAATAGGCAAAAAACAAGTCTCCTGCAATATATTTGATGGAATAGATGAATCTAAATTCCGAGCTGATTTAGACATTGAAAAGTGCAAACAATTTATCCTGTGGTCGAATATCGGTTTCACCAATCAAATCCTGGAAGAAACACGGAATATAGAGTTCGGCAATTTAGATTATGACGGTATCGTTAAGAAACTGGATGACAACCTACAGGAATTGAGAAAAGTATTTTACAAGGAAAGAGAGCGGAACTCATGAAAAATCCTTTTTATTTCATTGTTGGACTGTTGTGCATCTTATTTGCAGGTACACAAACGTGGAACGGATTGCAAACCGTACTACCTATGTTATACGTTTCCAATCTGGATCACAGTACCATAACTAATTTTACATATCAGTGGCACATCATCAGTATGGAACAGCTTGTTTTCGGCATCGCCTTACTTATTATGGCATTTCAAAAAAACGCGGCAAGGGTAAAGATCGCCGTTTGGGTGATTATCGCACTTTTGCTTGGGCGCGGGCTTATCATAACAGTTGTTACTCTTTCGTTTGGCATAAGCAATGTGGTGAATTTATTGACCTCAACCATTGGAATCTTTGTACTGGTCGTATTGTTGGTACTGGGGACTAGGGTAAAAGATAAATCGCATACATAAAAGATGGGGGCAGACACAAGGTCTGCCCCTACAGTTTTTTGCAAACCAGAAAGCCTAATAAATCACGCCGGCTTTCATCGCCTTGTGCACCAAGTTTGAGCCAAAGCGATAGAACAGATAGCTGAGCGCGTCTGTTTCCCAGATGACTAAATCCGCTTTCTTGCCCACTTCCAAGCTACCGACCGTCTCTGCGCGATCTACGGCGGCGGCGGCGTTTAGGGTGGCGGCTGTGATGGTCTCTTCGGGGGTGAGGCGGTATTTTTGACAGGCCAGCATCATGGCGAACTGGAGGTTTAGGCTAGGGCTTGAGCCGGGGTTAAAGTCACTGGCCACGGCGACGGCCATGTCTGCGTCTAACATTTTGCGGGCGGGGGCATAGCCTTTGTCCAAATAAAAGCCTGTGGCGGGGAGTAATACGGCGACTGTACCCGCTTTGGATAGGGCTTCTATGCCGGCGGCGTTACTTGCGATCATGTGTTCTGTTGTAGTCGCGTCCAGTTCAGCGGCAACTTCCGCACCGCCTAAGGCGTCGATTTCGTCAATGTGGGCTTTGAGCTTGAATCCGTGTTCTTTTGCAGCACCCAACACAATGCGGGCTTCCTCCGGCGTGAACACGCCGGTTTCACAGAAGATGTCACAAAATTCTGCCAAGTCTTCCGCTTTTACTGCCGGGAGCATTTCCTCGCACACTAGGCGGATGAACTCTTCCCTGTTTTCTTTGTATTCTTGAGGCAGGGCGTGTGCGCCTAAGAAAGTCGGGACTAGGTCTATGGGCTGAGCTTCACCCACACGACGGATTGCACGAAGTTGTTTGAGCTCGGTTTCTGTGTCCAGACCGTAGCCGCTCTTTGCTTCCGCAGTAGTTGTACCGTGGGCGAGCATTTCTTTTGTGAAGCGAATTCCTCGCTCCACGAGTTCGTCTTCTGAGGCCGCTCTCGTACTACGGACGGAGGACAGAATCCCGCCGCCTGCTGCTAGAATGTCTAGGTAGGATGCGCCTTTGAGCTTGAGGTCTAGCTCGTTGTGCCGCCAGCCGCCGAAGACGAGGTGTGTGTGCGCGTCAATTAGGCCGGGGGTAACGAGGCGGCCGCCTGCGTCGATTGTCTCTTTGGCTTCCGGTGCAGTCGAGGCTTCGCCTACGTATGCGATGAGACCGTCTTTCACGCCGATAGCGGCGTCTGTTAGGGTTTTGACTTCGCCTTGCGCCTTGCCGCGGCGGGCGGTTTTGCCCTCGGGTGTGACGAGTGTGCCGATGTTGGTTATAAGGATGTCTAGCATGTTTGATCCTCCTATGTTGTGTTGTGGGGGCGGGATTAACCCGCCCGTGGCTCCTTTTTCAAAGGAGCTGCGTGCTGCGCTGACTGAGGATTGCTCTTATTCCCCTCCTTGGAGGGGTGGCACGAAGTGCCGGGGTGGTTGTCACAAATCCTCCGTCAGGCTTCGCCTGCCACCTCCTTTGGAAAAGGAGGCTTTGGTCATCTGCTCTTTTCTAGTGTTGCGAGAAGTTGCGGGCGAACACAGTTCGCCCCTACGAATTGAGGGCGGAGAATTGCCTCCCCGCCCCCATTGTCTTAGAAATATTTATCTACAATCGTATCTACCAAAGATTCCGTCGGGATAAAAGGCAGGGTGATATGTCCCTCGCCTCTGTAGTTTTCGTTGTAGAGGGCGCTTGTCTCTACTGCGTGGTCGTTTCTTGCCCAGGCGCGTCTGGCGACGCCGCCCATGACGTCCCACATCATGGCGCACTCGATGACGCGGCCTGCCCGCTCTGAGCCGTCTAGCACCATGCCGAAGCCGCCGTTGATGGATTTTCCGATGCCGACGCCGCCGCCGTTGTGGAGGGCGATGAGGCTCATGCCTCTAGCTGCGTTTCCGGCGAAACATTGGGTTGCCATGTCTGCCATGACGTTTGAACCGTCTTTGATATTGCTGGTTTCACGGAAGGGAGAGTCTGTGCCGGACACGTCATGGTGGTCGCGGCCGAGCATGATAGGGCCGACTTCGCCGCGGCGCACCATTTCGTTGAACTTTAAGGCAATCTTCGTTCTGCCCTCTGCGTCTTGGTACAGGATTCTCGCTTGCGTACCGACGACGAGGCCGTTTTTCTCCGCGTCGCGAATCCAGATCCAGTTGTCACGGTCTTGGCCGCGGCGGGTCGGGTCGATGCAGTCCATGGCGGCTTGGTCTGTTTTGCGGAGGTCTTCCGGGTCGCCTGACAGGCAGATCCAGCGGAATGGGCCGTAGCCGTAGTCGAAGAGGACGGGGCCCATGATGTCTTCTACATAAGAGGGATAGATGAAGCCGTCTTTCTCGTCTACGCCGTTTTTTGAGACCGCCATCACACCTGCGTCATATACGGACTTGAGGAAGGCGTTGCCGTAGTCGAAGAAGTATGTGCCGCGAGCGGATAGGGCTTGGATAAGATGGAAGTGCTTGCGGAGGGTTTCGTTGACGCGTTTGACAAACTCCTCACGATTCTCGCCCAGCATTTTGGTGCGTTCTTCAAAGGTAAGCCCTTGGGGACAGTAACCGCCGTCATAGACATTGTGGCAAGATGTTTGGTCAGATAGTAGCTCGATGTGGATGTCGTGATCCACTGCGTATTGGAGTAGGTCTACAATGTTGCCGTGATAGGCGATGGAGTATGGCTCTTTCTTGTCCATATACTCCCGCGCCTTAGCAAACACTTCCGCCAGATCAGAGGAGGCCATAGACACCCAGCCTTGATCCAAGCGGGTTTGGATTCTGGAGAAGTCAACCTCTGCAATGATGCCGACACCGTTTGCGATTTCAATCGCCTTTGGCTGTGCGCCGGACATGCCGCCCAGGCCGCTTGTGACAAAGAGATGGCCGCGCAAGTCACCATCTTGCGGGATGCCGAGACGTTGCCGTCCTGCGCCGAGGATGGTATTAAATGTGCCGTGGACGATGCCTTGCGGGCCAATGTACATCCAGCCGCCGGCTGTCATTTGACCGTAGTTGGCGACACCCATTTGCTGGGCGATTTCCCAGTCTTCCATGTTATCGAACATGCCCACCATCAGCGCGTTTGTGATGATGACACGGGGCGCGTCCGGCTTGGATGGGAAGAGACCAAGGGGGTGGCCGGATTCAATGACTAGGGTTTGATCTTGGGTCATGACTTCGAGATATTTTTTGATTAAGAGATACTGCATCCAATTTTGGCAGACTGAGCCTGTCTCGCCATAGGTAACGAGTTCATAGGGATAGAGTGCGATTTCAAAGTCCAGATTGTTGTCAATCATGACTTGGAAGGCCTTGCCCTCTGTGCAAGCGCCTTTGTATGCGTCAATGGACTTGCCGTAAATGCGACCCTCGGGACGATAGCGATAGCCGTAGATGCGGCCGTAGGTGTTGAGCTCTTCCATGAACTCCGGCGCTAATGTTTCGTGGAGATTTTCCGGGATGTAGCGGAGCGCATTTTTCAGTGCGGTTTTGGTTTGCTCTTTGGAGAGACGGAAGCCTCTGTCCGGGGCTCTGCGGATTCCCGCTTGAAATTCCGGGTAATTGGGCAATGTGTCATCCAGTTTGATTTGCATTGCTTGTGCGGTTTTCATGTTGTCTACCATGATAGTTCCTCCCTTATATGGTTTTGGTATATACCAAATTATTTACTTGCTATTTTCTTACATAATAAAGATACTACAAGGAAAGCCCTGAAATCAATCCGCTATGTGGATAATCTTTCATAGCATTTTTTATATATTCTGACGAATTTCACACTTTGGACTGGACTTTTCGCTTCGGTCACGCTATGATTTGTATATACCAATTTAGGATGTGTGGATATGAACTTACAAGAATTCTGCCCTAATCGCTTGCTTTCATTGCCTCTATTCCGTCAACTGGCGGATTTTTTTGAAGCGCATATTATAAATGGAGGCTTGCCACCGGGCTATAAATTGCCCACAGAACGTGCGGTGTCTGAGGCGACCGGCTTATCCCGTGGTACGGTGCGGCAGGCGTTTTCTTATTTGGAACAGCAAGGGCTTATTGATACGAGGCAAGGCAGCGGTAGCTTTGTCGCCGCCTATCGGATGGGTATGCGTTCCATCGCCATTGTAGGCAGCGGGCAGGAGATTTTGATTGATCTCAAGCGCCAACTCAGTATGTTGCCGGGTACAGAGAGTACCATTTTCATCTTAGAAAGTGTTACCACCGCACCCAATCCGGCGCGTTTTTTAGCGCCCTATGATGTGATTCTCGTTCCCGCCAATCACTATGAAAAAATCGCCTCCCTGGCAGGGGATGCGAAAGGTAGGTTGATCGAGGTATCCCCCGCTCCGTCGGAGGATACTTTGCGCCGGATTTTTGCGCTGGATCGAGAGGCGCGGATTGGAATTATTTGCCGTAGTAACGAGTTTTTGGCAGCGGTGAAAGGGACGCTTGTGACCTACGGCTTCCCCTCTGATAATATTTCCTCTTTCTTTGAGATGGACTACACCACCTCCACTTACTTCCCCGGCGGGATTGATGCGTTGATTTCCTTTTCAGACGCGCATATTTTTACCAGTGAGCGTTTTCGTTTTCGGAATGAGGAATTGATTGCAAAGGGCGGGCAGATTATTCCCTTTGTGAGTTATCTTGAGCCCAGCCGTTTGGCGGAAATTGAGGCGCGGTTGTTGGGGTAGTTGGATGAGGTGCGTTGTAGGGGCAGACCTTGTGTCTGCCCTTTGTTGCTGTACTGGGCAGACACAAGGTCTGCCCCTACGATGATCGTGAGGCAGCATGTAGGGTGCGATGAGGCCGTCGCCCCCTACAACCGTATCCCGGCAAATTGCACGGAAAATTTAAGATTTTTTTGTGAAGATTTTCTTACAACTTCTACTTGCTAAAGCGCAGGTCATTTGGTATTATGTGCTTGTACCAATTTGACCTATATCAATCAAAAACATATCTTCCTTGGGGTGAGCAGTTCTCGGCATGTGCAGCCGGGTTGCTAGAATATGATGCTTTAAAAAGGGAAGGGGAATTTGTAATGAGTATTGAAGTCCTGGAAAGCGGAGTACGAATGTTAAGCGTAAACATGGTTGGGGTCGTGGCACTTGCGTGTGTGCTGCTTCTGATTGGATACGCGATACGTAAACGGGTACACGTTTTGGAGAAGATGTGTATTCCGGCGCCTGTTATCGGCGGTTTTCTTTGTTCCATCCTGATTTGGATACTAAGAAGCACGGAACTCATGCAGGTAAGTTTTGACACCACCTTGCAAACACCGTTTATGTTGGCATTCTTCACCTGTGTCGGCTTTAGCGGCAGCATCAAGATGCTGAAAACCGGCGGACGTCTGCTGATCGTGTTCTTGGTCGCTTGCTGGTTCTTGGCAGTTGCACAAGGCGTGATCGGTGTGGGCATGGCGTCTCTTCTCGGCATTAACCCAGTGCTTGGCGTTATGGCCGGCCCTGTGTCTATGGTTGGCGGTCACGGTAACGCGGCGGCCTTTGGTCCTGTGGCGGAAGAACTGGGCGTACACGGTGCGACAACGGTTGCCGTTGCGGCGGCGACACTTGGCTTGGTTCTGGGTAACTTGACAGGCGGCCCTGTTGGTGACTTTATCATCCGTAAAAACAAAGTGAAAATTGAAACAGACGAAGTTGCGATCGAAGTGAAAGAAGATGTTGTAGAAGAGCACACAGGTATGTTTACATTCAGATCTTTCATGTCTCACTTCACCCTCGTGTTCCTGTTCATGTTCGGCGGTCTTTGGATTGCGGACTTAGTGGGTCTGCTTAACATTCCGAATTTTGCGCTGCCCCACTATGTGGGCGCTATGTTCTTGGCGATTGTGTTCCGTAACATCAACGACAAGAAAGAAATCATGCGCATGGATCCCAGAATTATCAATCTCATTCTGGAAGTTGGTCTATCCGTCTTCTTGACCATGGCGGTTATGAACCTGCGTATTTGGGAACTGGTTGACCTGGCGCTTCCAATGCTTGCGATCTTGGCGGTTCAGTGGGTTTTCATTATCCTCTTTGCAATCTTCATTCTCTTCCGTGCCTTGGGCAAGAACTACGACAGTGCGGTTATGTCCGGCGGTTTTGCAGGCTGGGGCACAGGCATCGCGGCCACAGCTGTTGTATGTATGGGTGCGATCTGTGAGAAGTACAACCTACGTTCACCGAAGGCATTTATGATTGCACCACTTTGCGGTGCGGTGCTTGTGGACTTTGTGGGTGTTCCGACAATTATATTCCTTATTACGCGCTTTGCGTAGGCGGGATTAGAAGCGAATGAGCAAAGCCCTCCGATTTTCGGAGGGCTTTGTTTTGTGTTGTCTTGTAGGGGCGGATTCCATATCCGCCCTGTATGTGGCTGGGCGGATATGGAATCCGCCCCTACGGGTAGCAATAACACTCACAGGGCGCGGGCGATCGGGACGATCGCCCCTACGGTGGCTGTATGTACCTGCAAGGCGGTACAAATCACCTTTTATAAAGCGCGGTGTCCGAAATATAAATTATCTACGCCATCATATCTGGATTTCGTTTTTTTCGGGGTCTCGTTCAACAGGCCTAGAATCCGATCCTCGATATGAGAGAGGGATGTCCGATCAATGCGGTATTCAAAGCGGATGAGCCGTCCGCCGGAGGCGATGAAGCGTTCGTTTTTGGTCTTGTACACTTGATCTACATACATGGGCGCTTCGTTGAAGCCGATGATGGCGACCTCTCCTCGTGTGCCGTGTAAATCCGGGGTGTACGCTTGCTCTTGGTAGGTTTCACACTTCGCTTCACTAAACCCAAGGGCGTGGAGGGTTTCTTGGACGAGGTTTAGGAATACAGGGGTGCGGTATACGATGCTAATGGGCTTATCCCGGGGCAGGTCGCCAAGCTCGATTAGGGTACGTGTCCGGGGGACTAGGGTAACCTCTATGATTTTATGCTGATACATGGGAGTTAGCGCCATGGTGTCGGCGTAGTCAACAGAGCTTGCGATGATGAGGTCATAGCCTAGAAGGAGCTCTACGGGATTGCTGCTGGCGGAAATGCTATCCAGGGTTGTAAAGGACAGGGTGTAATTGACACCATCCCGGCCGGTGAGGTAGCTGAGTTGTGCTTCCAGCTCCGATAAGATACCGTGATTATTGGAAAGCACCATGACGGCAATCTTTCGATCGGTGGCTTGGGGGCGAAGTTGTAGACGTATCAAACTCCAGATTTCCTTATCCGAAAAACCCATGTCACGCAGACGGGTGAGCGCACCGGCTAAGAGCTCCGCCGCTTCTTTCTTTTGTGTCTCTTCCAGCAAGCTTCCGCTTTCCTGCACATAGCTACCCGACCCCTGCCGTGCCGCAATCGCACCGAGGCCGCTTAGTCTGGTATACGCGCGCTTCACTGTCCCCCGGGCAATGCCGAGCCGCTCTGCCAGTTCCCGTTCGGTGGGCAATTTTTCGCCGGATTTGAGCTCACCTGTGATAATACGGCGGAGTAGCTCGTTGGCTAATTGCTCCGCTAAGGGCAGGGGCGTATTTTTATCTAAATGGAGGTCTTCTATTCGCATGAATCCAATCTCCCTAAATTGGTTCTATCAACTTTGTTAAATATACCACACTCTTACGCCCAGCGCAAGTCAGCAAAATCTATGGGTTATGTCCTAAAATAGTTGCTTATATGTGTTTCCCCCGCCTACGGCGGGGGAAACACAAGTAGCTTCAACTAAACTAGAACATGACCAAATCTATGAGAGAAGCCAAGTGGGTTGACGTAGCTATATGTAGGGGCGAACTGTGTTCGCCCGCAGTGGTCGTAATTATGGCGGGCGAACACAGTTCGCCCCTACATAAAATCAACGCGATTTGCTCACTCCCGGATCTATGGGCATGACCCATATATTTCAAGGGCTCTATTTGTGCATTTCCGCAATTGCTTTGCGCCGCAAAATGGTATATTCTTGAGACACTTTTATTTAAGCAGAAAGGCGGATTTCTGATGACTTGTAAGGTAATACGCAAAGAGGACGCCCCCACTACCGTATGGAGCGGCGGGCAAACGACGGAATATTTCATTTATCCCGAAGAGGCGAGCTATGCCGAGCGGGATTTTGACATTCGGATCTCTCGGGCTGTGGTAGAGCTGGCGCAATCGGAGTTTACAAGTCTGCCGGGTTATACGCGTTTACTTATGCCCCTAGACGCACCCTTACGGCTGGCGTATCAGGGGCAGGGTGAGGTTAACCTATCACCCCTAGAGGCTACGATTTTCGATGGCGCTTGGCACACTGTGTCTCATGGCGTTTGTACCGACTTTGGGCTTATGCATACTCCGGCATTTGAGGGACGGCTAGAAGCGGTTGAATCCGGCATGGTCACTTGCCCGCCCGGATTTACGGGTATCTATGCGCTGACAGATGGGATGGTCACTTGTACATGCGGGAAACATAGCTTGCAGCAGGGTGATTTTTTCTTGCTGCACATGCAAGCTGAAACAGAAATCACGCTAGAATGCCCCGCCGGATGCCGGGCGGTTTTGGTGCAGGCTTTTCCTGTCTAAAGTCAGCTCTGCGCAAGTGATATTAAGTTTTTGAAAATTTTTCCCTCTTTTTCGATTTTTCCCTTGTCAAACCCTTGTTACATTTGGTATCATGCAAGTATACCAATTTGTTTTGTCAGCACATAGAGGCGAGATTTCATCGCCCCTACAATAAATAAAAAGGAGATTGATTCGTATGGCAAAGATTGTCGAGTGTATCCCAAACTTTAGTGAGGGCCGTGACATGGCGGTGGTAGATGCTTTGGTCGCAGAGGCAAAAAGCGTTCCGGGCGTTACGCTTTTAGACCATTCCTCTGACCCCAGCCACAACAGAAGCGTATTTACCCTAGTGGGTGATCCAGAGGGCATTGCTGAGGTGGCGTTTCGTCTCTGCAAACTCGCTTCCGAGAAAATCGACATGACCAAACACGTGGGTGAACATCCACGGATGGGCGCAACTGATGTTATCCCATTTGTGCCGATCAAAGACATTTCTGTGGACGAATGTGTGGAGATTTCAAAGCAAGTTGCCCAACGGATCAACACAGAGCTCAATATCCCGATCTATCTTTATGAATACTCCGCCTCCCGCCCGGAGCGTGAGAACCTGGCCAAAGTCCGTAAAGGGCAGTTTGAGGGTATGAACGAAAAGATGCAAGACCCGGACTGGACGCCTGACTATGGTACACCGCAAGTTCATCCGACAGCCGGTGTAACAGCAGTTGGCGCACGTCCGCCGCTGGTTGCGTTTAACATTAATCTGGATACAGATAATCTGGACATCGCAAATGCCATTGCGAAGACCATCCGTGGTTCTTCCGGCGGTTATAAATACTGTAAGGGCATCGGCATCATGCTGGAAGATCGTAACATCGCACAGGTATCTATGAACATGGTTAACTTTGAGGGCACGCCCCTTTATCGTGTCATGGAAGCTGTCCGCTTTGAAGCGAAGCGTTGGGGCGTGAATGTGATTGGCAGCGAAGTGATCGGTCTCGCACCTGCGAAAGCGTTGATTGACTGTGCGGAGTATTATCTGCAAATTGAAGACTTTGATTATGACAAGCAAGTCCTTGAGAATCACCTATTAGGTTAAACTAAATGTAGGGGCGGATTCCATATCCGCCCTGTAATGTCGAAACACATAGTTCGGGCGGATATGGAATCCGCCCCTACAAAATACCCTATATAGGCGGCCTAACGCCGCCCCTACAACAAAAATATTCCAGACAAGCGGGCGAACACAGTTCGCCCCTACAAGAGGAGGATTTATATGAAACTCACTGAAATGACCCTTCCTGCATTTGCGGAACTGCTTGGTTCAGACGCGCCTGCTCCCGGCGGCGGTTCTTCCGCTGCACTATCCGGCGCACTTGGCGCGGCACTGACTACTATGGTGGCGGCACTGACTGCGGGGAAAGAAAAGTTTGCAGCGCATGAAGCGCTTATACAAGAGATTCTAACTGCGGGTACGGCACTTCGCGTCCAGCTTGTGGACGTGATCGACCGTGACACGGAAGCGTTTAATGCGGTTTCTGCGGTGTTCACCATGCCGCGGGACACAGACGAGCAAAAGGAAGCCCGGAAAGCTGCCATGCAAGCGGCACTCAAGGGCGCTACTTTGACCCCTTATGAGATGATGGAGTGTTCCGTCAAGGCATTGGAGCTCACGGAGAAAGCACTTGGACGCTCGAATCCCAATGCTTTGAGTGATCTTGGCGTAGCGGCGCTTTCTCTCAAGGCTGCCATCCAGGGTGCGTGGCTCAATGTGCTCATTAACTTGGGGGGCATCCGTGATGAGGCCTTTGTTACGGAATATCGCACAAATGGCGAGGCGATTCTTGCGAAAGCATTGCCTATGGCTGATAAAATTTACGAGACTGTTGTCTCAGAACTATAAGGAGGTACAATTATGTCCTACAAGAGTGATATCGAGATCGCACAAGAGAGCGTGATGCAGCCGATCCATGCCATCGCGAAAGAGGCAGGGATTGATGAGAAATACCTGGAGCAATACGGGAACTACAAGGCGAAGATCGACTACAACTATCTAAACGAACTGGCCTCCAAGCCCAATGGAAAGCTTGTGCTGGTCACAGCCATCAACCCCACCCCTGCCGGTGAGGGGAAGACGACTACAACCGTCGGTCTGTCTGACGCACTGCGTGTCATCGGCAAAAAGTCTGTGGTGGCCTTGCGTGAGCCATCCCTTGGGCCTGTCTTCGGCGTAAAAGGTGGCGCGGCCGGCGGCGGGTATGCACAAGTTGTGCCTATGGAGGATATTAACCTCCACTTCACGGGGGACTTCCACGCAATCGGCGCGGCGAACAATCTGTTGGCGGCTTTGCTGGACAATCACATCCATCAAGGCAATGAGCTGAAGATCGACAACCGCAGAATCACCTGGAAGCGCGGTATTGACATGAATGACCGTCAGCTCCGCTTTATGACAAACGGTCTCGGCGGCAAGGCGAACGGCGTGCCCCGGGAGGATGGTTTTGACATCGTGGTTGCGTCTGAAGTCATGGCGGCGCTATGCTTGGCGTCTGACATTGAAGACCTCAAAGCGCGTATCGGCCGCATGATTGTTGCGTATACCCGTGACGAGAAGCCAATCACCGCTGCTGACCTCAAGGCACAGGGTGCAATGGCGGCATTGCTTAAGGATGCGCTCAAGCCGAATTTGGTACAAACGCTGGAGGGCACACCTGCTCTCATTCACGGCGGACCGTTTGCTAACATTGCCCACGGTTGTAACACTGTCACGGCAACGAAGATGGCGCTCAAGCTGGGTGAATATGCTGTCACGGAAGCGGGTTTCGGTGCTGATCTAGGCGCGGAGAAATTCCTTGACATCAAGTGCCGTGCGGCGGGATTGAAGCCGGACGCTGTGGTCATTGTTGCGACAGTTCGTGCACTGAAGCATCACGGCGGTGTGGCGAAAGCTGATTTGAACACGCCGAACTTGGAGGCTTTAGAGAAAGGTCTGCCAAACTTGCTGAGACATGTGGAGAACATTACACAGGTGTTTGGTTTGCCTGCCGTTGTTGCCATTAACAACTTCCCCACTGACACGCAGGAAGAGCTGAAACTCATCGAAAACCGTTGTAAAGAGTTGGGCGTGAATGTGGCTCAATCCGAAGTTTGGGGCAAGGGCGGCAAAGGCGGCGAGGTCTTGGCGAAAGAGGTTGTGCGGCTTTGTGAGACGGAGAGCAAGCTTTCTTACGTGTACGAGGAGAATCTCTCCATCGAGGAGAAAATCGGTTCTATCGTGCGCCGTATCTATCGCGGTGCAGGCGTGACCTTAGCACCGGCTGCCAAGAAGCAGGCGGAGCAGTTGGAAGCTCTCGGCTTCGGGAAACTGCCCATCTGTATGGCGAAAACTCAGTACAGTTTCTCCGATGATCCGGCGAAGATTTGTGCGCCGGAGGGCTTCACGGTCACGGTACGGAATCTCAAGGTGTCAGCCGGCGCGGGCTTCATTGTAGCACTGACGGGGGACATCATGACCATGCCGGGACTGCCGAAAGTGCCATCCGCTGAGAAGATTGATGTGGATGCGACGGGGAAAATCTCCGGGCTGTTTTAAGGACGATTTGCAAAATTTTAAGGACTGGCGCAATATGCGTCAGTCCTTTTCTTTTAGTGTTTTATCCATGTTTTGCCCGTAATTTGCAAAGGCTGTCTTTCTTCTGTTACTTCAAAACCATGCTTCAGATAGAATTGGGCCTTACTTTGATCGGGCAAAACATCAACATAAAGAAATTCTTTGCAGTCCTCTAAGATCATCTTCAAAAGCGTAGACGCAATCCCACGGCCTTGATATTCTGGGTTTACCAACAGACAATCAATCGTGGCTTGCCATATGCCGTCGTCTAAGCAACGAATTAGTCCAACTAACTTTTCATTGTCCCAAGCGGAAATAACTTTGCTTGCATTCATAAAGGCAATTTTGAGCTTTTCGGGAAACTTTCCTGAAAACCAATCGACTGATAGAAATAGCTCTGCAAGTTGATCCGCTTCTATTGTTTTGATTCTTTTATATGTAATCATGTTTCACGTATAATAGCGTTGTCCTCAAAAAATGAGGATGGCGCTATTACTTTCCCCTCTCATAATGATTGTGTCATCGGGATTAGCTACCCGATTGATATAATAGATGTGGCACTGCGGATTTGTA
>Ga0131853_10010628_pt1 | contig 16827 bp, 14 predicted proteins | sample TergutLab28metaG_FD_92764 | JGI IMG/M metagenome (GOLD analysis project Ga0131853, IMG submission 92764) | Labiotermes labralis P1 segment gut microbial communities from Petit-Saut dam, French Guiana - Lab288 P1 (version 2) (version 2) | ecosystem: Host-associated > Arthropoda: Insects >...
CGCACGCACGCGCACACACATACACACAACACGTAAATTTTACATTGACAGAGCAGGCAAGTAACCTTTGATTTATACCAGGAACTCTATGATGTGTACAGCCTGTTACTTAGATTAAATTCATGCTTGGCATGGTTAAGGGTAAATGCGCGCAGCTCTGCTTTCTTAAGATCTTCGTTTGTAATTCTGATTGTATCATTGAATGTCTACGAACTACATAGTTTGCATATCATCGAATGAGAAGTAATATTAGTAAATCAACTCAGTCCTTTATAATAACATCGAAACGCACTTAAAAAATGAACACGTTTCATATATTTCAAGAAGTTTAATTTGAGCTGCAAGTAAAATGGGCATTATAAAGTATCCGATGCATAACAAAAAATTTGCATAACAAATAATCTTACGGGACACGAATAACAGTTTTCGCAGAATTCCGCTGGGTAATTCTGTAACTGAAAATTGCCAAGGCAAAGACAGTTTCGAATCTTAAATTATGCGTCACAGTGAAGCCGAAAAATGAAAGGATTAGTGAAGTCCGAGGAATTATTCCGCTCTGTACTCCTGCATGTCACGAATTACAGTAAGGATATGGTGCTCGTCAGTTGATACAGTAACTAAGCTACGATCTGGACGGCCACGTAGTAGGGATTACATTCCCGGCACGAGCAGAGGCTTTCTGTTTGCCACCACATTCAAAGCAGTTCTGGAGCTACAGCATTCTATTTTTGTTTAATGACGTCATCAGTACCTGATACTAATTTGTCTTCTTTAAAAATTTTCCAGTGTTACATCGGTTACTGGTTCTCTCTCATTTTTCGCCATATTTGCCTGTTTACTTCGTCTTTAGATGTTAGATTCTTCTGCTTCATCACTTTTTCGAGTTCCCTTTCCCACGTCATTTCGTGTCTCCCTCTTCTTTTTCTTCCGACGACCATTCAATAATCGCTTAGTATTCTTCAGTAGAGAGCATATTTATGTTCTCTCGAATAACTGGAAGATTATGACGATTAAGGACAAGACCGTGGACTACTTTAAGGTATCTTACAAGCCAACAAATTGTGGAATTGGGGAAAAATCAAAACATCTCATTCAGTATAACATGTACCTGCCGAAAGTTTAATCCAGCACCTCATTATGAAGAGAGTTAAGGTTACTGGGAGCTAAGCCTAAACACCCCCATACGTCTTCATGGTGTTGTGCTTAGTCAAGCAGACGCACTTTACTTTTACAACTTCATGAACTTCCACAGACTGGATGATAGTCTACATACACTTTATCGTAATGATGGCTTATTTCAATTCAGTACACATAATTTAATAGCAATTCTTACGAAATGCCACGGTGTATCAGTTATATATCCCCTGTTCTCACATGTAGACCCTATCGTGCAAATGAGACGCCAGGCAGTTAATTATACATGTCAAACCCACACAGAGGCCATCAATTACCTCTAATATACGACCGTAATGATGTCATGAAGAGGAGAGTAATAATTATGGAACAGATTCCCCCTGTACCCCGTCTGGTAATCAGACTGCTGTATACCACAGGCCTCCGGCGGCCATCTTTCCACTGAATAACATCTCTGATTTAGTGCTTCAGCCAGTGACAACTGACATGGTTGCTAATTCAAAGAGCTTCGAGGTATAAGTGATTATGTCCGCTCCCCTCCTATACTCTGAACACATACTTATACTGCCTAGTGCTAAATATGACGTCAGCTGTAAGGTATACAAACTCAGTATCCTTGCCATGTAGATATAACTTACGACTGATCTGTGTGTGTGCCGGCTCGTTAAATGTTTCTGCACCGTTTAGTGGTGCATTATAATTCCTACAGTTTTCTCAGATTCATTGTTTTATACAGTACATGCCGGAAGCGATACTGAATGCAGGTAAACTAAGGAAAATTTTTGAACTCATTAAAAGGAGTATCCTTTGGGTTTTAGTAGAAAAAAGAAGATATTTGTTACATGGGTCTGCATACTATCAAGAATTTAACTGTATTTTTAATTCTGAGATTTTGATGGGTTGTGAGGACTCGTAATGCACCATACTTTTCTTTTATGTTTATTACCAGACGAAGATTTAATTTGCGTAACTCGATTCACTATAAGGGCTATTTTAAAATCTCAAATTTATTTTTATGTATGACGCTCAATTCGCCTCACAACTGCTGATGATGAAACTCGATACCCAGCGCTGCTATAATTATATGGATATTGCAGTGCGGCATAATTTCAGCGTTACTGTATTCTCAGGCTTGATTCTGTACTTAATGAGCTATAGACAGCGCGATACCACAGAAGATCGTAACTCTGATATTAGTTGCCATGAATATTCCGGATCTCTTGTAGTTTTAATTTATGTCATGGATCACAACACTTGCGTAAGTAGATACTTCCTCATACTAAAGAAATTAACCTATATAAACGTCTTAAATGAAAGTGACACGGTTGCTAAATATACATATTTCATATGTGATACAGTATTTGAATGAAAATTGTTGCGATTATCGTATCTTCAGCCTTATGGCTTGTGCTAGTATTTGGTGAAGTCACACAGGTGTAAAAATCAGAGATAAAACTTTTGTTCAGTATTGACCGCCACATTTATTTTTCGAAAATTACTTACATTTCTGTTCATAACGGAAGCTTTTACATTTACTATTATTCGGCATCCTTAAACGAAACACACTATATAAATACACAAGAAGTAAATATATGAAAGTCTCTGTTACATGTGGCTAGTGGAGAATGTTACTGCGGCGAAGAATGTCCCCCCTTCACCCCTCTTCCTTACCACGTTTCTCATAACATCGGCTTAACTCCTTTCACGAATTTGTCGAGCGGGAGAAAGGAAAACCGGAAAGTATCCTGTCCTGTCGATGGGGGCAGCAGTTTGCTCTAAAGTTTGGATACAGATCTACCACACCACATCCCAGGAGACTGTTGTATTTTCAGTGATCACAGGCAGAATCTCAAACCTCACTTACATTCCTCAGCAACTGCGTCACACCTAGTTTAAAAATTGTGGGATGATGAGTACGAGCGGAGAGGGATTTGGTCACATAATTTTATCTTTCATTGGTGTGTTTATCTGTATAGGTCCTGGGCTCATTCTTTCAAATACGAGTACTTTCAAATTTCGCTCTTCCCTTTGTGTTAAAGGTAAATTTCGCGCACATGGAAAACTAAATAGTGTTAAATCCCTGGACCCCTGAGGTGAAGCAAACTGTATCTTTGTTTCTCAGCTTAAGGACCGCGCTCTTCTAAAATAACGGGGTTGAGTTTGAGCGTCATTTCGGCAGTAGAAGGAGATCAGTGATCAGATTAGCGCCCTGGTCACTTATACTTTGAGAAGAAACCCCTGTTATCCAATAGTTGAGTGGCTGGGTGGGCCTGGGAACCAGTAGGCATCCACCGGGATTTGAATCCTGGTTCTCTTAACGCCTACCCGCTACATTGACAGAGCTTTGTGCGTGAGGAGGGATTAATATTGCACAGGGAAGCCACACACCCAAATATTTAATGCGTTTATATCAGTCGATGAGGTTACGTAACACAAGCCTGCCCAGTGGGACAAACAGAGCTGAGCTGAGCTGAGCGTCGGTGTAGGACTGGAAGTTTAACTGGGACGAACATGGCTGACACGAGTATTGGTGTAGGACAGGAAGCTGCAATTCGACGAACATGGTTGAGATATGTGTTGGTGTAAGACAAGAAGTTGGACTGCGACGAACATGGCTGAGACAAATATTGGTGTAGGACAGGAAGTTGGACTGCGACGAACATGGCTGAGACGAGTGTTGGTGTAGGACAGGAATTTGGACTGCGACGAACATGGCTGAGGTGAGTGTTGGTGTTGTACAGGAAGTTGGACTGCGACGAACATGGCTGAGAAGTGTTGGTGTAGGACAGGAAGTTGGACTGCGATGAACATGGCTGAGATAAGTGTTGGTGTAGGACAGGAAGCTGGACTGCGAAGAAAATGGCCGAGGTAAGCGCTGGTGCCTCCGTAACTGGCTGAAACTCACCGTATAAAATACAGGAAGATGCTTTAACTTGTAAAAAGCAGGACCTTTAAGTGTCCGGAAGGTGGCGTCTAGAGTATCTTTCACCTCGATACGTTATCAGCACAAACAATGTGGCACCTCCCATCTTATGTTGGCAGCAATTGCCTTCGCGAAGTTTCACAGCAGTGCGATGTGAAGGAATTAATTACAGCCTGCTTCTTTCTGGCTAGGCGCTCCGAGATTCGGAGAGGGGTCAAGCGACCGTATAAAAGTATAGGGTCCTTGTAATCAGTATCTTGGCATATTTAATAACTTCTCTTCAGCAGGTTGGGTTTATGGCGAAGAATGGTCAAATTACTGCGAATGACGTTTGTGAAAATTATAGGATAGAAGCTACTGAGCCCTTCTTCAAGAACAATGCCTCGACTGAGGAAATCGCTGACAGCCTCAAAGTACCTGGACTGAGGACTGAAAGTTGAAGGCGGGATATCTCTTACTTCAACGACAGTCAGGCTACTCAGCTTGTTGTAATAAAAACAGAGATTAGGTATCTCCTAATCAGTATTTATGATACAAACTTTAAAGTCAATATGTGGGTCTTCTGGATCGTGGGTTGCACTACTTAACATCAGGTCCAGGTTGATATTTCGGTTCGGTGGCCGGCTATCCACGACGTTGACCATCCTGAACCACATTAACACAAGTAATTCTAATTGAAATCGGTAGGTTACTTATACAACATAACGGGAGTTATGACCAATACGAATTTCTTGCGGTCCATGTCTTTATTTCCAATTTCAAGTAAATAAATAAATACACAAATTTCCAAATGTATACTTACTCTCCCCCCCCCCCCCATAAAACAGTAGTGCGCACAGAATGGAAACAGTACTGTTCAGAAGTCACACTCTGTTCGTCATACAGATACCGATGTTAGAAATGTAAACAACGGGAACAAAGCATTACAGAAGCCAATATGCTTGACGCAACCGCCATAAGAATATTAACTTTCACTGAGACCAGACAGATCAACGTAGCTTAAAAGATGTGTTACAAAGGAAGAAGAACCAATAAGACAATTACGGAAGAAGTTGGTGTAGCTCACATAGTATGGGACACTGAGATGTGGGGAAGGAAATGCAGAGCCCACGTGGAAGGAGTAGAGGACAGCATGTTTCTTAATGGAGTAATACGGGATGTTGAGGGTTCGAAAGGACAGCTATGGGATCAGCGACGAGACTTTAAAGTGTTCTTCAGGACAAAACCTCTCAGTAGGGAAGAGGAAGAAGGGAAGAAATACGGAGGAAGAGCGTTTTGAAGAGCTGTAAGAGATTCCGAAGAATCCTGGGATATAACGTCGCGTATTTTTGTGCGTAGTTCCATGAAAACATGGTGCTTACTTAACCAGCTACACAAAAGGACAGAGGACAGTAATTAAACTTCCATTTATTACCATACCTCAGATCTCGTAACTCTTAATAGTTCGTAAATTTTCTTTCAGTGGTTTGCAGATGCAATTACAAACGAAAATTAGACGTATTTTTGATGATGGCAACAGAGTTACATCAAAGTTAGCCGGTTTTATACAAGTCTTTCTGTCCCGTGTTAGAAGAGTACAGTCAGCAGGCACATCAGTCTTCCTGCAACTAAACACGCAACTGCATGGTTGCAGTTCTCTTTATAGCTCTCCAAACCCATAAAGGGAAGCCAGGCCATCATCGACCAGAGAAAGACACATGAAGAAACAGTTTCTTTCAAGTTGATACGTTTTATTCCAGAAGTTTTATCACTTTTTCCCCCATGCGCTTCGTGAGAAATATTTCTCATAAGTCCAGTCTCTACAGACTGCCACAAGTACACTTTTCATTCAGCAACAACCACGGCGTAGCGTCGTATTCTGCGTCATGACGGCAGCGTCTTCTACACTGTGTAAGTGTGGCATGTACAGTAATACATGCTGCAGTGACAACAAATTTTCAGTCGCCTTCGTCTCCTTATCACATATGCAGGAATGTTAAGCCCAGCTTCTTATTCATGAAACTTCTCGCTCTATAACTACCTCCTGCACCAAGCATCACTTCATCAACACTCTTCAGAATTGTATTTAAAAAGAATACATGGCCAAAACAACCAATTAGGACGTGACACTTTTCATTTGGTATATATTTACCGAAGTTTCAGATGTATCTGCTGCTTACAACTTATAACAAGTGGCAGCAAGTTCATCCCAAATGCTTGTAAATTTCTACCAGACGGCATGGCGCCACCTCAAAGAAACATTAATCTTTGTAGTCTCTACAGTGGGAACCTCATATCTCGCAATGCGCGTAGGTGGTTTCTCAAGGTAGTATATTTCAACAAGAGAAGCAATGTGCGTATAAAGTAATGCTGTGGTATGTTGGTAATCCTTAAGGAATGTAGGGGCCCAGTCACGTTTTTATGCAATAAATACTTCAGCGAAAAGAGAGGGACACTTTAAAAGTGTTACCACAGATATGCAAAAATGTGCTCGCTTTGTCATAATATTATTATTATCATTATTATTTAAATATAATCACGTACACAGCAATAAGTATTAAACAACATAACTGTGTGTATTTTTGACTTAATTATCCGTCATGTATAATGCATCTATAACTCAGTATTCAAACCTGATCCGGATGTCAGGTCTAGCGGATAGTTAACTGTAGGGCATTGTGTACTTTCCGCTAGACCTGACCTCCAATTCATGATTCGCCACTGAATACCTTAAGTTTAATCCGGTGAAAACAATAAGTATTTAACATTAATACTCTATGTATTTTTGTACTAATTACCCCGCACAGAATTCTAAGGTTCTTCGATCCATGCTACGTTCGATCTTTTATAGCCTGTTTGGCTGTGTCGTTTTTTCGTAATTATCTCACAAAGCGCACGATTTTCGGAAGAATTATGTGACACGAAATATGTACTTTCACTTTCTCTACAACATTTATCCTAAACTTTTTTCCATTAGGAAGAATACAAAAAGACATTATCCTAAGTGCACATTGGCCTTCATGTAAGTGCCCGATAATTTTATCCCGTGTAAACCTAATGTGAATTCTCTCAAAAGATTTCAGCTGAAGTCCTCATATAAACTTACACGGAAATAATTTCAGTGATTGCTGATTTGCTGCATGCAGGGAGATGGACAGACATGACGAAGCTAATAGTAACATAGCAGCCAATACAAATTTGTATTAGTCAACATAAACTATATTTGTGTAAATATAGTTGTTTATTGATTGATACAAGTTCCGTATAGCTCTTGTACTATGACAACACAACGCAATAAAACATGTAAGTAGGTACTACAAACAGTCGCTCTTTACAACTTTGCAAACGTGCCTAAAAGAGATCGTGATATTCAGTTATTGAAGATAACACGCAGTTTTGCTAATCAGAATGCAATACAGCCAGACGCGGCATTCATGACTTCAGAAATTATATTTCCTCCTGCTCTGATGACATTAAAAGTGCCGGAAAGAAGTTTAAAGTATATCTTTATTTCCAATTAGCATTTTTTGCCATGTTCCAGGTGCTGTACAATGAGCTGTTTTTTTTTTAGAAAAACGCACATTTCGATTTGAACGTCGTATAATTTAGGGCTTTATATTTCTCCTTTATGAAACAACATGTAAGTGGACGGACAAATAGTACATTATGAGCTAGTGGACTTAACTGAAGTAGTGGGAAAACGTGAATAATTTAATCCCACAAAATTTTTTCAGACAATATACAGTATTTTGACTTTTGCCGACCGTGCATCTCAGTATATTTGTATCAGTAATTAACCAACTTGATGCACAAAATTTCGTTTTACAATAAGTTTATTTCATGCCTCTACATGTTTCGAGCACATGTGCTCATCATCAGGAGGTCAAAATTGCATTACACAGCCTCTGGTATCATCACACCTATAGGTGTGATACCAGAGGCTGTGAAATGCAATTTTGACCTCCCGATGATGAGCAAATGTGCTCGAAACATGTCGAGGCATGAAATAAACTTATTGTAAAACAAAAATTTTGTGCATCAAGTTAGTTAATTACTGAGATAAATGTACAGTATATTTCGTTTATGTACTTCACACAAAGCGAAAGAACAGATTTCAAAGCACATTTAAATAAAACTACAATTTTATACGAACCGCTTTCAATATCTATTTAAATGAGGGCCTTGGAAGAAACATTACAAACCAATTCGTAACATTATTTATTTGAAATATTATACCACAAATTTCAACAGGCACTTTGTATTTATTTGCTTCTTCTATTGCCAAATATTCTGTCGGTATCCCGGTCGTTAAAAGACAGCTTTAAACCGTTTGTAGATATTAACCTGAGGCCTAGAAAAATTATATTATCAATTTCGATTCCTACTACCCACGCAATATTAACACATCTCCCACACAATGTCAATTTACCATACATACACAAAATGCGCGAAATCGGTTGTTCTGTAATCGGAAAAGATGAACGTAGCTTTCAATCTTAGGCCTTATTTTATACTCTAATTATTAATTATAAACTCTACACATATTTTTACTATCTTTCATACTTCTTTAACAAGTCATTTCCGATTTGTTAATTAAAATTCCAGCATTAATCTTCAAGAACTTCACATTCAGCTAAGCGGTTAGAAGGGTAATATAGAGCACACAATTGGATAAGATGTGTGTGTGTGTGTGTGTGTTGACGGGAATGCGGAATATGCTTTGCACACCACTATGTTTTCCTATTCTTACAGAATCCACGTCTTTTGTCTCGAAAGTAATCTACATTATAATGGACATCGCATTACATTGCAAAGATTGTTTAGATTCACAAGAATTTTTAATTTTGATGAAAGACTTATCGGCGTGTCTAAAATGTTATTGTTGCGGTTAACCAGATCTATAGATGTGAAAGCTCCTCATAGGAACTGATTCATGCTTTACTTAGCTATACTTGTTACGCTGAAGATTAGTCACGCTCTCAGTCAACGTGAAGACGGAGATAGAAACTGTTTCCGAAAAACTTTACTCTTTATTTGAACCAGACAATAAACAATACCCAAAGAAAAGAGGTGTCACCCTTGAGGAAAAAGTAAGATGCAATGCTCTGTGTTTCTGCCAAGACTGTAGTCCATATCCGCCTGTAGACGGAAACAAGTGCAAGCAGAGTCAATTTCAGCTCCTCAGAGTTTGTAACGTAGAAACATTTGTTGAGTAAGCAGCTTTAGATTTTTGCAAGTGGCGGTACATCTAGTCGGCTTACTGTTACCAGACAGATCTGTATCAGCTTACATAGCGAGTAGCTGTACTGCGTTTCACATTAATTATTTATCCTTCAGGAAGAAAGTAAGTGATGACAATTTTGAGAACATGATATTTTATAGGTCTTCCTACTGTCAATTTTATTTTAAGTTTCTTTGTGAATATATTAAATTACGCAAACAATTACAAATAGAGCTTTGAAAATCACGTATTTCGTGCGATTTGTTTAGTATGCGGTCAGTTCCTCAAACGGTAGGATGACTGGTAAATTGTAAAGGATTTGGAAGGACACAGGCGTGGTCCAATTTAGATTTTCCTGGAGGGACTGAGTGAAACACAGAAATCCATCTGACACGAAAGCAGATAATCCGGGCGCGATTCGAATGGGATATCTTTCCATTACATATCTACAGTGTTCGCACTAAATCATCCCGTTAGCACTAAAAATCATATTGCAATTAGGCGGATACTTAATACTTTGAGGTTATTTGGACGTCGGTTACTATCTAGTTGTTTGTGTCGCCATGTGATTTGGTAAACCGTTACAAAAGTTTCGGGCGTAACTGATGTGTACACCATAAACGTGGAAATTACTTCTAAGAAAACTCATTTCTTCTCAACATCCTTAACCATCTACAACATTGCACAGTTTTAAAACCCCATAAGAAGATGACAAAATAAAAGCGCCAATTTAGCTAGGGTGCATACTTTCAGTGCAGTGTTATGTTCGGCCAAGTAATTACGTCTCTTAAAATTTGCAATGTTTTCTGTGCCTACAGTTCGATGAGAGTTCATTCCTAGAAAATCGCATGTTTTCTGATGAGTGTTTTAATAAGTAATGATTATACGGACAAACAGGAAGGTGGCAACCTCGTGGCTTGACAAACATATGAAGCCCACTATCGAAAAGACAACCGATCGCCTATAGGTGTATTCCATACAGAGGAACAAGAAAATATATTTAAAAAATAATGTTCATCTGCTTACACATGTAAAAGATTTCCTCCATGAAAATAATCGACACTTGGAAGTTATAAAAAATAACGTAAAAAGTTTTCGACTCTGAATGGAACATACCCTGAAGGAAGAAGCAGGTTTGCCGGAAACGTTTGTTAACAACCCAAGACAATATGAGGTGCATGAACCACTCTAAAAACATCGAATTTCCTAAATCTTAAAAGTTCTAGCATAGAAACTGCGATTCCTTTCTGCTTATACAAACACAAGTGTACTCAGACTCTGACATAATATATCGCTGCTCTGTAAATCGTCTTTACTTTTGGAAACTGCAAAGAAATAAGTAACTATATAATTTCTTCATGCTCTGCAAGGATCGCCGCAACAACAAATATCCAGAAATAGACAGAGAAGAATAAACTATATTGCGAGTGTAACTTCAGAACTTTTCTGTTCACTCTTTCTCTACAAAAAATGGATATGCAAATATTTTGTCTCTAGCCATAAATATCTGGGAAGTGTTCGTACTGGAGACTGAACGACAAACGCTTCCGTTAAAAACAAATTACATTCACTACCACTTTTTCATCCTGTGATTACATCTTACCACTTAAGAGGCAGCTAACTGTAATAAGAATTATTAATACGTGGATCCAAAGGAAAGAGGGTATAATTCATTCAGACCAATTAACTTGGAGAGGAGAACGAAGAAAAATGTGGCTTATCACAAGAAATTTGTAGTTTGCATATCCATTTGTAGTTACTTTCGTTCTCTGTATATTCTCCTATTTGTCTCGGGAAAATTCAGTGAAAGTACTTAAGTAACTTAAGTAAAATAAAGCATCAAGGTAGCCCAGATTATCTGTTTTCTTTTCCTCATTATATGAGATTTGAATTTCGCGTGTCGATGAAAAGTATGGCTTTCTGAGCTATGGCACAGTTTATCTTAGTAGAAATGTGCCAACTACGTAGCGTCACATCACAAAAGAAGGTATTTAATTATTGTTTTTCTCTAGTGCCTACACAAATCCCACAAGCATTCTTATACCAGAGATTTCGTACGACTTTGAAGCTGCGGTTAGTAATAGGATATGAGGTGTTTTTTTTTAAATATTAGCATGGTGAACTCAATATGGATCTAACGCATAATCTGTGAAGAAGAATTCATAGGAATACTTATGATGCCCACACAGTCTATAACAAGAGCTGGGAACGCCTTCAATGAAGATACGGCCGTAGAAGCCATATGCTCAGTTGCATCTATAAACGTTTCATATATGCATTAAGTGAGTGCACGGGTAATGTCGGCTCTGTGTCATTCAGGGTTGCTCAACCAGTGTGCAGCGAAAATTAGTAAACTTACTAAAAAGCTAAAAGTGTATGGAAAAAAGATCATATTCAGCCACTTCTGTAACTCATCCGCCAGTACTGCTGTATCTGTGTTAAGACGTCTCTATGTCGATATACTTTCTATTTTTTCCGAATTTGTTCCCCGCCACAGTTTTTCAGATCAGACATTTTAATAGTTAATATATTAAGTCCGTAAATATTGCCATTAATTATTACTTAGTACAATTTGACTTCATTTGCTGTTTATGTAACGAATATTATAACAGGAACATTAGACGAGTGTAGAGAAGCACAACAGAATTTATGTAGGTTTACCGGCCTAGGACTAAAATAATAGCGACGAGGAAGGTGATCTGCTTGTATTTTTCAACGGGAATATGCATAGCATGAATAATCCCTGCTGTCAGTTGTTGACTGCACGTTCTGTTACCGATATTAGACAGACTGAAAGACATACAGCTGAGCCACCAGTATTCGAACATGGTGCCTGTGGGTGACGAAAAAGATGGAAAGTTAAAAGTAGCCCGGTACTGATCAAACTCCAGCAGGACTGTTTCATGACAGAAACGAACTGTTCGTACTGAGGTCCATGAACCCATTAATTCTGTTTGCAAGGAGGAAGAATTGTCTCAGAAGAAGAAGGATTCAACCACTGTATCAGTTTGTAAGAAGAGCAATAAAGCAGATTATAGCAATTATCACCTACATACTAAATTTTACCCAACAGTTTTCCTAAGGTTAATTCCATATGTAAGAGAAATAATTTTTAATGTCACTGAAGTGGAACAATTCCTGTTTACCGACGCTGTTTTCAACATAATTTAACAAAAGTGGCTATATATTTTGCATGTATACTTGAAAGAAATGGAAATGCAGTTGGGCAGTGAATCAATTGTTTGTAGACTTCAAGAGAGTGTAACACTCTCTCAGGAAGGAGATATCATATTCTCATCGAGTTTGTGACACAAATGAAACAGGTTAACATATTAATTTTTATTTAAATAAAACCTACAGTAAAAACCAGACAAACAAACATATGTCTGATACATTTCCTGTCCAGAAACGTGTGAATTAAGGAGATGCCTTACCAGCATTCCTTTGGAACTTTGCTTTAGAAGGCCCAATGAAACCAAGAGAGATTGAAATTGAAAAAGGACACTTCATTTTCATGCCTACTCTGATTATGTTTATTTATTGTTTGAGGAAATGTGTACTGTAAAGACAAACACAGCATTTTTTTTAGACTCCAGTAAGGAAGTTGGTTTACAAGTAAATGCTAATGCTGAGAAAACTAAGTGTACACTACACAGTGTGTCCGTGAAATAAGAAAAATTTTTTCTTAGTGTCCTGCAAAGAGATTAGCGCGGATTCGAGGGCTTGTATAAATGATATTAGGGTTGTGTGGATTTGGGGGGGGGGTGATTATAATGAAAGTTTGCAGTAAAAAATTCTAAATATATTCATTAGTTTTGTCGTAATAAATGCGGTCTCATTACTTAAGGGGCACAACGTTTATGTCCATCTATCGTGAACAGACTCCAGAGGTAATAAATGTGGCAAATCAAAATATTTAGGAATACTCAAACAAAGGGAAGCTGCATGTACGAAGAAATTCAGAACATCTTGAATTCTGTGAGTGCTACTATCATTTACTTCAGAATTGTTTTATTCTCTTTGCTAACGACAGTTATAGCGGCGGATTCGGAAGATGCGCTACAAATTTCTATACATAAAATGAAGACAGTTACTTCCAAATATGGACTAAAAGTTTCAAGATGAAAAAAGAAAACAACGGCTTTTAAAGCAAGAGATTCAATGAGAATCAAAATTGTGATCAATAATAATGTTACAGAACACACAAACAAATACTTTAAATTGTCTAGGTCGCTGTATTTCATGCCAAAATGAAAAATATAGTACTGTAAAAATATCAGAATTTCTCGAGTTAAAGGGAATTATTAACAGAAAGTTCAACCCTCTCCAGTCCAACAACGCACTAGACTGAAAACATATGACAATTTGGCACTGCCTAATTTATTATATGGATGCGAATCTTGGGCAACTAAGTAAATCAGTCCCATTAGAGGCCCGAGATGCCCAGGATGTTGATAAGGTTGTCAGCCTTACACACTGGCCACTTTTACGCCTAGGAAATACTCCTGGTAACCATTTCTGTTAGAGGCTAAGTCGACCCCAGGGCCATAGTGCGATCGGAAGTATTACGTCAAAGAAAAATTCCAATGACACAATCTGGAATCGAACCAGCGACCTTTCGATTTGTAGCGCAGCACCTTAACCACTGTGCTGCCGCGGTCACCCTTGGGCAATTAGAGAACAGGATAAATCCAGGATGTCAGCAGAAACGAAATTTATGAGAAAGACAAAAAACAGATGGCAAGAATACAAAACCAATGAAGATATCTGATCAGAACTTAAAATTAACCCAGTTGTAAAGTAAATACGAAATTACAGAAATAAATGGGTACAACATGTTCGGCAAATTGACTGACTACCACGCTTAATTATGAAATATCAACCATGTGGGAAACGAAGCCAAGAACAACTCCTCAAAAAGATTTCTCGACTCTTAACGGGACCGGAACAAGTGACGTGGCCTAAGACGCTGCAAGTATGTTACGATGATGACGCTGCGGGAAGCATACAGAGTAATATATATATATATATATAATTTTTACGTATTTCTTATGGATTTGAAACTTGGTCTCTAACACTGACGAGGAGCATAGGCTGAGCGTGTATGAAAGCAAGGTGCTGAGAGAGATATCTGGGCCTAAGAGAAGGTCAGGGAGAGGTGTTGGCAAAAAAATTGCATAAAGAGGAGCTTCATCACTTCTACTGCTTACTAGTTATTCACCGGATGACCAAGTGAAGATGACAGACTGGTACGGCACGGGACATGAACAGAAAGACGGACAAGGCATACAGGATTTCGGTGGGGAAACCTGAATGACCTATAAGCAGTTGGGAGAATACTACTACAATCTTTGTAAAGAAACAGCATTGGAGGCAGCAAACTGGACTGATGTGCTTGAACACTCTTGTGAATATGAGAGGCGTAATGAATCATCAAGTGCAAGGAATTTCCTAAATTCCTACAGAACTATTAGTTTCTTAAGACGGTCTCTTCTCCGTGGAGCTTGTTAGGTAGGATGACTAATAAATAAAGAATTGCAAATGGACTTGGAAGGCTGTGGCGCAATATGAAATAATAACTTGGCGTTTTCTGGAGGGACTAAGGAAAATCACGGAAGATCAGTATTAGTCCGAAATTTCAGCTTTGGACACCATAAATAAAGAGCTGAATTGCTGACTACGTGACCGCGACAGCGTCGTATGGTCCTGAAACTTTGAGGTGTTAACTGCTGTAACTATAATATATGTTAGGAAAATTGGATGAATAGAATGTGCGTGCGTGTGCATGCTTGCATGTGTGCGCTGTATGACGAAAAGTATGAACAGCGACTTGCGCCTGTACACGCATACATAAACACGGTTTGCACACGCTGTTGTTGTTTACATACATTATGGGCACATGATGCACATGATGCACTTGATGCGCATGATGCACATGCCTGATTTCAAGATTCCACCGCATTGTAAAAGAGGTCTTCGCTCTTCAAGGGGTTATACCCGCGTTAATTAGTAGTTACGTACCGAAGTTTCGGGACAAGTTATCCGTCCACTATTCAAGGGGCAAGCTTGATCCTGGAAGAAGGGATCGATAGGTTGTCCCGATACGATAGTAACTACCAATAAACGCTGCATAACATCCCAGAACAGCAAAGATTTCATGTTGTACATACCTACTAACACATAGTGTGTATACGGTGTACATACATACATACATAAATACATGCATACATACATGCATAAATACATACATACATACACACATACATACATACATATACACTCATATACGCACATACATACACACATACACTCATACACGCACATACATACACACATACATTCATACACGCACGCACGCACACACACACATACATACACATATACATATACACACATACATACATACATATACACACACACACACACACATACATACATACGTGTACATACTGTACATAACTACATACACAATACGAAAATGCTGTACGTAGCGACAAAACTTTTCATTGCTGCAAGATTTACTGAACGTTGAGACAATGAACTATACTTCGTGTATAGCCAGTTTGGAAAAGATTTGCCTTAAATTATATCCGGCAATAAGCAGTAACAACAGCGAGTTACAAAGCAACAATTTCAAACTCTTAGCAAGCGCCTTTTAGTCCACCCCTCTATTGCACCACCACAATATGCCCACGGGGAATCGTGCCAAGTTTCGTGGACTTTTCTCATTCCCTAAGCAGTTCCAGCAGAAGGTAAATGTGTGTGAGGAGGAAGGTCTGAGAAATGTGAGCGTGTCGCAGGTGATTCATGGTGTGAGTAGAGCTTTGCTTGGTTCCGTTGAGAGATAAGTTTCAGATTAGGCAAACTTCCATGACGGGAGAATTAAGCCTGTCTTTTGAGATAGTGTGTACATTATTTTCCGGATTTGGAAGGATTACCGTACACAGTTGTAACTGTGTAATGCTGTAGGTTATATTCTATAAATATGTTTTACTTAAAAGCTTCACTACAGTACACTAAGCCCTTGATACTTTTCGTCTGTTTAATCATGCTGCAACCTCCCTCGGACCTCTCATAATTTCTTATTTACGCAGTTTTAACAGATTTCATATTATTAAGGAAGACACGGAACTAAAGTAACTGGTCAGGAACAGAGTCTAAAATTGAAGTAAATGAGCATGTACTAGGACGAAAATTTAGAAAGAAATATAACGGTTTGTAACGAGAAGAGAAGTAATTCTGAACTATGTGAAGAGATTATACACGAGTTAAGCAACTTGCAACAATAAAAACAATAATAACAACAACCATTTTCTTTTAAAAAACTTTAACATATGTGGAACACACAACCAAGTTTGTAAATTAATAAACATAAACGCAATAAATACTGGACACACACACACATATATATATATATATATATATTTTGTTTGTTTGTGTATATATATACACCGACCGCCTCTGTGGTCTAGTGGTCAGAGTTTCTGGCTACAGATACAGAGGTCCCGGGTTCGATCCCCGGCGCTACCAGATTTTCTGAGTAGTAGTGGGTCTGGAACGGGGTCCACTC